>Ga0210003_1000485_pt1 | contig 35906 bp, 39 predicted proteins | sample LantaG_FD_182804 | JGI IMG/M metagenome (GOLD analysis project Ga0210003, IMG submission 182804) | Deep subsurface microbial communities from Baltic Sea to uncover new lineages of life (NeLLi) - Landsort_02402 metaG (SPAdes) (version 2) | ecosystem: Environmental > Aquatic > Marine > Oceanic >...
CCCCCCAGCCCCTTCCCCTCCCAAAAAAAAAAAAAAAAAGCGACGGCAGCGAGACAGCATCTCACGCTTCCCTCTCTTTCCCTCTCTTTCCCTCTCGAAAAAAACGAAATTCCAGCCCCGCTCGACCCGCAGGCCCCCGAGGTGGGGCCAGAGAACTGGCAGGCGCTCCCCGACGGCGCGTACGCCTTCCGCTACGCGGAAGCAGAGAGCAAGTCGGCGTCGACCTCGAAGGAGCAAACGAGGGAGCAAACGGGGCAGAGGGAAGAAGAGAAGCCGGCGAGGTTCATGCTCGTGCGGGCATCGACCGCGGGCGACGCCCTCGCCGTGGCCTGGTGCAAGGAGGGGTCCGGAGGGGACGCCTCCTCCTCCCCCGCCGTCCCCGTCGCGTCGATCGTGCTCCCTTTCGGGGACTGGCTGGCCTCCCCCTCCGGCGCTGCTGCTCCCCGCTCCTCGTCCTCTTCTTCCCCCACCTCCTCGTCCAGAGGGGACCCCACGGCGCGCTTCAGGGACCTCTCCAAGCTCGAGGCGCACCTGAAGGACGCGCTGGAGCGCGGCGTCGGGCTGGAAGGGGAGAAGAAGAAGAAGGAGAAGAAGGAGGAGGAGGAGGGCGAGGAGGGCGAGCAAGGGGCAGAGGGAGGGGCGGCCTCGGGTGGAGGAGGCCCGGCGGCGAGGCCGGAGCAGCAGGAGCAGCCCGACCACTACCCGCGCCCGCCCCCGCCGCACCCCGTCCCTTCGATAGGCGCGGACGACCTGTACCCTCCAGGGCTCGGGCCCGGGATGCCCGGGATCGCGCACCCCTTCCCCGGCGGCTTCCCCGGCGGCGGCGGTGGCTTTGGCGGCGGCGGCTCCCCCGGCGGCGGCGGCGGCTCCCCCGGAGGCGGCGGGTCGCAGGTCGGGCCGGACCACCCCCTCTTCGGCGGTCGCCACCCCGGGATCCGCCCCCCCGGGGGCTTCGGGGGCGGGCGCGGCGTCCCCCCGGTCCCCGGGCTGCCGCCGGGGGCGCGCTGGGACCCCATCGGGCCTCCGGGGACGCCCGGGTTCCTGCCCCCTCCGCCTCCGGACCAAGGCCGCGGCCGCGGCCGCGGGGGGGGGCCTCCCTCCTTCCACCCGGACATCATGCCTCCGGGGCCCGGGGGGCCCTTTGGGGGCGGCAGCGGCGGTGGAGGCTTTGGCGGTGGTTTCGTCTGAGAGAGAGAGAGAGAAAAGGAGAGCGGGAAGGAGAGAGGACGTTGAGTGGCGCAGCTTTGGTGTTAAAAAAATGTAAGAATGAAAAACAAAGGTTTAGAGATGTTAAGGGTTGAGAGAGACAAAAAAAGAAATTTACAAAAGCAGAACAAAAGAGCCAGTTGCTCTCTATTCCCTCTTTTCTCCTTCCCCCCCCCCCCCGAGCACATCTACCGTCTTTTCTCCTACTTTGTCGCCGCAGAAGAAGAGCGAATCGCCTCGAGCGCCTGCGCCAACTCCACGGCGCTCATCACCGCGGTGCGACCAAACTCGACCCCCTCTCCTCCTTCTGCTCCTCCTCTCCCCTTCTTCTTCGTCCTTTTCAGCTCGACCTCCTCCTCGACGAGCATCGAAAGCTTCCTCGCCGTCTCCGGCGTTGCGCCACTGGTGCCACTGAACCCGCCGAGCGCCGCGCCGCCGGCCGCGACGACGCGGTGGCACGGCACGCCCGGCGCGAACGGGTTCCTCCGCAGCGCGCCCCCGACGGCCCGCGGGGAGCTCTTCAGGAGCTTCGCGACCTCCCCGTAGGTCGAGACGCGGCCCCTGGGGATGGCCGAGGTGGCCTCGTAGACTCGCCTCTCGAAGGCCGTCGGCGGGCGCGCGGGCTTTTTGTCCAGCGTCGAGGAGGAGGCGGCCGGGGTTGTCGAGGTCCACGTCATTGGCTAGGCGAGTTCGATCGATTTGAATGTCTCGAATGGAACAAATCTTCACTCTTCCTCCAGCTTCGCCTGCCTCTGCGCCTCCCTCTCCAGCTCCGCCGAGAGCTCTGAGACGCTCACGGATCGCGCAGAGTAGAAGTACGTGGCCCCCGCGAACGCGGCAAGTAAACCGGCGAGGGCCCACGAGGGGAGGAGCTTGGTCGTCGGCTCGAGGACGATGCGGGGGTTGGGCGGCTTTCCTGCTGCTGCCGAGGCTGCGAATTGGCGAGGAGGCTGCTGAGACGACTGTTGAGGCTGCTTTGAGGAGGGCGGTTGGGAGCTCATCGGGAGAGCAGCAGCAGCGAGAGAGGGCGTAAGCTTTCACCAAGTTGCAGAGAGCAAAAAAAAGAAAGAGAATGATTTTTCGATGGTCGAGGGTGACCTTGCTCAGAAAAAGAAAATAACGCAAGAGAGGATTGAGCCGTCGGTCGCTTGCAGGAGAGAGGCTCCTTCCCCGCAATCTCACTCATCACTGCTTCTTGTTCCTTATCTCCAGAGCCACTCTCAGCTCTCTCGCTCCCATAGAGAGCCCACGCACTTTCCAGAAAACAGCAAGGGAGGAGCAGGAACAAGCCAAAGGACGGTGATGGCGGCAGCGTCGTCGTCGCTCGCCGCGAAAAGCAGCTCGACCTCCTCCGCCGCCGCCGTCCTCTCCCAGCTCGCCCTCCCGCACGCCTCTGCCGCGGAGCGCTCCGACGAGCTCCGGTTCGAGGCGCCCGTCCTGCTCTCGGGCTTCAGGCTCGACGACGCCGCCGGGGCTACGCTCTCCGTGTTCGCGCGAGACCTCGAGACCGACGGTAGCGACGGGAGGCTCGCCGTCGCCGTCGCCAAGGTGGTCCTCCCGTCGTCTTCCTCTCTGGCCTCTTCCTCGCCGAGGACCTTTGCCGTGGAGCCCCCGCTGCTCACGGACAGGGTCGTGCTGAGGGGCTGCTACGGGGCGCTGCGCGGGGCGCTGCTCGGCGTCGATCTGGCGTCCGCTGCTGCTGTTTCTGTTTTTGCTGCTGCAGCGGCGGAGGCGAAGGAGGAGGAGGAGGTTGCTCCGAAGAAGAAGAAGAAGAAGAAGGCGACGACGACGAAGGAAGGCGCCGCCTCCGCTGTCGACGGTCTTGGCGCTGCTGCTGCTGCTGCTGCTGCTGCTGCGCTCGACTCTTGGCGCGAAGAGAGGTCCGCCGCGGTGTCACGATGGAAGAGCGCAGCAGCTGGCATCGACCAAGAGGAACAACGACCTTCTTCTCCCTCTTCTTCTTCCCTCCGCGAGCTCCTCCGCCGTTCGGACCTGACTCGGAGGGCAGTTCTGAAGGACCCCCGCCCGCGCTCCTTGCACCTCCTGGGCCCCGAGAAAGTCTCCGCTTCCTCCTGCATCTCCGGCGCCGCCGAGGCCTGGCGGGAGGAGCAGCGGAACAGCGAGAGAGCCAACGGCGGGGGCCCTTCTTCCTCTGCCTCTCCTTCTCCTTCTTCGCTGCCTGCCCCTTCCGCCGCCCTGAGCCTTGCGCTGCGCTCGGCCGCCACCGGCGCCGCGTCTGACCTCGAAACTCTCGACGCTGGAGAAGAAGACAACTTGCGGAATACTGCGAAAGAAGGCGAAGGAGAAGAAGAAGCGGGAGAGGGAGAGGGAAACGAAATGGCCGTCGACAAAGCACCGACCTCGAAGAATGCCGCGGCCGCCGATGCCGCCGATGCCGCTCGCGCCGCCGTCGCTTGGTGCCTCGCCCCCTTCGAGATGGAATTAACTTCTTCGTCCTCAGAAGCTGGGACTACCGCCTCTGTCTCCTCGGCGACAGCGGGCGCGGCGCTCGCCGCGGCTCTGGCCGCCGGCGGCCCAGAGTTCACCCGCTCGCTCGCCGACGCCGGGTTTGTCGAGGCCGCCGGGAGGCTCCTCTCGCTCCTCGCCTCGTCGACTGCCCTGCCCGCCGTGCCCCGCCCCAGCAGGGAGTGCTTCGCCTCCCTGCTGGTCGCTCTGGGGCTGATGTCACGCGCCGACCCGGCGGCGACGGGGGAGGCACTGTTGGGCTGGAGGCAGCAGCCGGCGGCGCCGCCCGCGAGCAAAGGAGAGGAAGCAAGGGCGGCGGCAGCGGCGACGGCGACGGCGACGGCGACGGCGACGGCGACGGCGCCTTACGAGTCGCTCGTCGCGGCCCTCGCCCGCAGGCCGACCAACGTTGCCGGCTCGGCGTTCGCTGCGGGGAAAGCCGCGGCGCTGCGGGCCGCGGCGCATGCTGCCGCGGCCGATTTCGCGCTGGCCGCCAAGGCCGCGGCGGCCAAGGCGTCGCCGTCGAGCGACCCGTCGTCGCCTCCCTTCGACCTCCGCGCGGCAGCCTCGGCGCTCTCTTCCGTGACAAAGGCAGCGGAAGCCTTGTCCCGCGCGCTGGGGAGAACGGCGGGCATTCCCGCGCCAAGGGGCGTGCGAGAGGCCGAGCTCGCGTTTTCGCTCAGCGTCTCTTCTTATTCTTCTCCGCCATCGCCGCCGCCGCCGCCGCTCCTCCTCCTCCCTCTCGCCCGCTGCGTAGACGCTGCCACCGTCGTCTCCTCCCTCTCGGGCCGCGGAGTCTGGGCCTGCGCGGCGCTCGCCGCGGCCGTCCCGGCCGCGGTGGCGGCCGCGGCGGCCGCGGCCGCCGCGGCCGGGCGGGGAGGCGCCGCCCTGCCAGCGCGCTCGACCGAGGGGGCCCTCGCCGCCGCCCTCGCCCGCCCGCTCTTTGGCGCCCTCTCGAGGCTCCTGGCGGTAGCGATCGCGAGCCCCCGGGGCGCCTCGGCGCTCGTCTCCGCCGACGCCGGTGGGACGGCCTCGGCGGAGGCGCTGCTGTCTCTTGCGGCGACGCTCGACGGAGAGGAGGGGGGCGGGCCTCCTTCCCCTTACTCCCCGACGGCCACGGCCCTCCGCGTCGCCCTCGCCGCGGCGGCTCACGCCGCCGACCTCGCTGCTGCTTCTGCCGCCGTTGCTGCTGCTGCGGCGGCGGCGGCCGGCAAAGGAGGCGCCGACCCCGAAGGAAAGGCCGAAGCGGCGGCGTGCTCGCTCGTGCTGCTGACGGAGACGGAGGCCGGGAGGCGCGCCGTCGCGGCCGCCCTGTGCTCCGACGCGGCCGCCCTCGCCGCCGTCGTCGGGCTCCTCGAGCAGCGAAGGGAACAGGGCGCTCTCCGTGTCTACTGCGCCGAGCTCGTCCGCGTCGTCGCCGCGGAGGCCGCGCGGGAGGGAGGAGGGAGCTCTCTTTCCTCGCTTGCGCCGAGGTGGCTACGGGCCTCGAGGGCGGCGGCCGCGGCCCTGCGCGGCGGGGACGGGTCCCCCCCCGCCCCCGCGCCTCCTGCTGCTGCTGCTGCTGCTGATACCACCGCCGTCGCCGTCTTCTCTGAGGCCTCGGCCCTCGCCTCCGCTGCCTGCGAGGCCGCCGAGGCGCCGAGCCCGGCCGCCGCCCTGCTGCGATGCCTCTCGTCGCTCGCCTCCTCCCTGCCGCCGCTCGTCGTCCCCGACGCCGCCTCCTCCTCGCCTCTGGCGGCGGCCTCGACGGCGGGGGCCGCCGCGGCCGGGGCGATCCTCTCTCCCGCGCCCTCCGCCGCCGCGGCGTTCGTGCGGGACCCATCGCGGGCCGCGGGGGCCTCGGCGCGCCTGGCCCTGGTCTCGGCCGCCCTGCGCGGCCGCGGGGCCGGGGGCGCGGCGCTGCTGCTCGCCTGCGACGGCGGCGCGCTCCTGCAGGCCGCCGCCGCGCTCGCCGGGGCCGAGCGCGCGGCGGCGGAGGCGCTCCCCCGGCCCTCCCTGCCCGGTGTCGCCGTCCTCGAGTCGGCCGTCCGCACCGCGGCCTCGGCCCTCGCGGCCTCGGACGCCGACGCGGCGGGCTGGGGCCCGACGGCCGGCGACGCGCTCGACGCCAGCGAGCTCCTCCGCTGCCGCGGCGCGGCGGCCCTGCTCGCGCGCGCCTCCTCCTCCGCCGTCGAGGCCGCGCTGTGGGCCGATTCCTCTTCCGGCAGGAGTGGGAGCAGGAGCGGGAGCGGGAGCGGGAGCAGGAGGGAGCGAGGGCAGAGAGCGGGGGAGGAGGAGGGGCGCCGCCCGCTCCGAGGGAGGACGCTGCTGGACGCGCTGCTGCGGCTGCACGCCGTGGCCTGCTCGTCGGCCGAGGTGCTGTCGGTCGGCGTAGCGGGCTCGTTTCGCGACGATGTCCCTCCCCCCTCGCGGACGCCGGGCGGCGCCCTCCGCGGCGGCGCCGCGAGGGACGACCCGGTCACGAGGGACCTGCTCGCGGCGCGCGCGCACTGCGTCCGGGCGCTGAGCTCGTGGCTCGGCGGGCGGGCGCGCCGCGGCGGCGGTGGCGGCGGCGGCGGAGGGGGTGGGGGCGGGGGGGGGGCCGACCTCGTCGCCGCCGCGGTCGCCGCCGGGGGGGGGGGCGCGCCCGCCGCCTCGGACGACGGCGCCGCCGAAGAGGGCGCCGAGGAGGGCGACGAGGGGCCGCCGCTCCCTCCCCCGCTGTCCCCGGCCGAAGCGTACTCCGCCCTCGTGCTGCTGGGAGACCTGATGCCCGTGGAGTGGCCCCCGCCGGGGGCGGTCGCCGCCGCCGCCGCCGCCGCCGCCGCCTCCCAGCCTCGGCGGCCCCGCCCCCACGCGCCCCCTCGGAGCGTCCGCCGCCGCGCCGCCCTGGCCCGCGCCTGCGAGCCCTCCGCCCAGGCGATCCACGCCCTGCTCTGCGCCGCCTCCGCCGCGGGCGCCCCGGCGGCGCGGGCGGCGCTCGTCAGGCTCTGCGCCCGCGCCTCCGGGCTCGGGGGCGGGATGGGCCTCTTCGTGTGCGCCCCGCTGGCCGACTCCCTCAAGGACGCCGCCGCCGCCGTCGCAGAGGCCTCCACCGCCGTCGCGCTGGTGGCTCCAGCGGGGAGCGGCATCGCCGGTGCTGCCGCTCCTCAAAGCGACCCCCTTTCCGCGGCGCTGGGCGCCGCGAGGGCCGCGCTCGAGTGCCTCGTGCCCCTGGCCTACCGCCCCGCGACCAAGGCCGCGCTGCTCGATCTCGGGTGCGTCGGCGCGCTCTCCCGCCTGCTCGCCAGGCTGGTGCCGCTGACGACCGGCTCCTCTGGCCGGGGGGGGGACGCGTCCCTGGCGCTGTCGGCCTCGGCGGCGGCGACGATGGCGCTCGAGGCCTGCGCGGCGCTGTGCGACCCGGCCGTCTGCCTCGACCCCTCGGCGGCGGCGACGCCGGCGCTGCGCGCGGCGACGTGCGGTGACGGCGCGCCCAGGGCGCAGGGCGCGAGCCTCGCCGCCGTCGTTCTGGCCTCGCTCGCCAGCATGGGCGGCAACGCGCACGTGGCGAGGAGCCTCGTGGAGCGGTCGCTGCTGGCCGGGTCGGGCAGCTTTGGCGCGAGCCTGCTCGCGGCGGGCGCGGCGCGCTGGAGAGCGCAGGCGGAGGGCAAGCCCAAGGAGGAGTTTAGCTCGCTGGGCACCTCCGTCTTGCTCTTCTGGGCGGCTGAGAAGCTCAGGGAGTCTGTTGGTAACGGCGGAGGGAACGGGGCGGGAGCGGCAGCAGCAGGCGCGGGCGGCGTCGCCGAGGTCGTTGAGGCCGTCGCGTCCTCGCTCGAGCGCGCGGCCAGTGCCGCCGACGCAGAAGGAGCAGAAGCCGCTCCTCCTCCTCCTCCTGTCGCCCCCGAGCCCGCGCCGAGGCGCTTCGCCGCCGCCGTCTCGGCTTCTCGCAAGGCAGAAGAAGCAGCGGCAGCAGCGGCAGCGAGCGGCGGCCAGGCGGCGCAGAAGGACGACGAGGGCGAGGAGGAAGATATTTTGGACGGCGCGGATCTTGATGACGACGACGATGACGAAGGGGGAGACGACGACGAAAACGAAAGCGACCCTTTCTTCTTCTCTCCGTTCCTCGAGGGAGCAAGCGGAAGCAGCAGCGATCCGGTCTCCGCCGCGGCAGCCGCCGCCTTCGACGCCCCCTCCCGGATCTTCTGGCGGAACGTCGCTGCGCGAGCTGCCGACGGCGCGCCCCCGGTCGTCCCCTTCGAGCTCCCTTCGAGCCTCCTCTCGAGTCGCCGCCGCGGGCTCTCGTCGCATCCTGCCGCTGCGGCGTCTCCCTTGCTCGCCTGGGACCTACCCCCGGCGCAGAGGCTCGAGCCCGCGACCGCGGCGCTCGCCGACGGGCTCGCGCGCAGGAAGAGGACGCGCGGCGCGTCGATGGCGGAGGTGCCGGCGTCGGTCGAGGTCGAGAGGCTGAGGGCGGAGAGGCTGAGGGCGAGGAGGGCTGCTGCAGCAGCCGCTGAGGCTGCCGAGGCTGCCGCTGCTGCTGCCCCGATAGCCGTGATCGAACCCGTTGGAGGAGGGGGATTCGAGGAGGAAGAGATGCCCCCCGGGGTGTGAAGGGAAAGAGGTGAGTTTTTGGCTGATGTAAAAAAAAAGAAAAGCGAGGGAATTTGAGGTCACTCATCGTGGTCTCAAAATTTGCAATGCCCCGCACCGCTGAGCTGCTGCTGCTGCTGCTGCTTGTCGTCGCGCTCTCGTGCTGCACGTCTCGTTCAAATTGGGCAGCAGAAGGCGCAGAGGGCGATGGCGGCGCTACCATCCGAGACGGCGACCCGGGCTCGCGGGCGCACTACAGGTCGAGCTCCTGGGCTGCGGCCCCGATGCCCCCGACGACGACGAGCAAAGAGGCGCGAGTCGACGCCGCCCTCGGCGGCCGCGACCACCTCTCTCCTGCCGAGTTCGCCTCCGCCGCGCCCTCGATCCTGCCGCCGGGCATGATCCCCCACAAGCCCCTGAAGGACGACGAAGTCTACCGCATCCTGAGGAACTTTGTCGCCGTGACCGAGAACGCTTCGCTGCCTCAGAAGCCGAGCCCCGCAGAGGTCTCCGCCGCCCTCGCGAGCGCCGCGGCGGGGAAATGGCTCTCCCGGCCGGTGCTCCTCTCCCTCGCCGGCAACACCTCGGGGCTCTTCATGGCCCTCGCGGACGCGTCCCAGGGAGGGGTCGTCAACAAGGAACACGAGTACAACGCCTGGTCCGCGCGCGACGACCCGTTTTTCGAAATCGAAAGCTGGAGCGGCGGCAACAGCAGCTCTCCACGCATCCCTGCCTCGATCGACAGGGCGTTCGATAGGGCGGACTGGACCGCCGACCAGCGCCGCGGGATCAACGCCTCGGCCGCGGATAGGCTGCGCTTCGGCGACAGGGCCAGCGAGCTGTTCTTGACGATGGACCAGGGAGCGGAAGGGGGAGGAGGGGGAGCAGGAGCAGCGGGCGACGGGAGGCTCAGCCTGGACGAGCTCTCCGAGAGGATGCCGGCCGACACTCCCGCGCTGCCGCCGGGCTCCTCCGCGAGGAAGCGGCACCCGGTCTACTTCTACACGCCGGAGAACGGAAGGAAGCTCGCCCGGGCCCTCCTGCGAGCCTTCGACGCAAATTCGGACAAGGCGATCTCGCCGGGCGACGAGGCGGCCGGCGTCGTCGAGGCCCTCGCTGCGCTCAGGGCCGCGGAGGGCCCGCGCTCCCGCCCAGGGAGGCGGCTTATCGCGGCCCTGGTTCTCGGGGACGCCTACGCCCCCCGGGCTGCAATCTCCGAGAGGGAGGTAATCGCTTACGAGGCCAGGGCGAGGGAGGGAGGCGAGATGGCCGTGTCCCCGCCGGGCGAGAGGGGCGACGCCGCCGCGGTCGCGCGGTGGTTTGAAAAGGCCAACGGCGGGAGGAAGAGCTCGAGCGTCGAGGAGTTTGTGGCCCTCGCTGGTTGACGAGTACCATGAGACAGGGGGGGTGGCTCGGGGTGCCGGTGCTGCCGGTGCTGTCTCTGGAGCTCTTTGTGCCCTGCGGGGGGGCTCGCTGTTCAAGTTGGAGGGAAACCGTGTGACAAAACGAAAGAGAGACTTTGAGACATGAGAGGGAGAGACTTTTGCCCCCCGCTTTTTTTCCTTCCGCGCTTTTTTTTTTCCCGTTCGGTTCCCTGCTTCCTCTTTTCCATCCCTTGTGTTGACACACAAAAAAGAAAACTACAGGACCCCGTCAATGACGTGGATCAGCGACTTGCACGCCTCGACGTTCGACTGTGCGTCGACGATCGTCGCGGGCTTCCCTCCGTTCCCGGCGCCGCCGCTCGAAAGCGTCGCGCCCTTGACGAGCACTGGCGCCCCCTTTTCGGCGCTCTCCACCTGCCCACCTGCTGCAGCCAGCAGCAGCTCGCGCGTCCAGAGGGCTCCCGTGCCGTTCATGGCCGGGATGATGTGCCTCCTCGCCGCGGCCGCGCCCAGGGGCGTCCCGCCGGCCTTGAAGCCCGCCGGGGCCAGGAGCGTCACCTCCGTCGCGGGGTTCTTCAGCGCCGCGCCGAGCTGCGGGTCCGCCGCGGCCAGGGCTTTGGCCAGCGGGGAGAGGCCCAGGGACTTGAGCGCGAGGTCCAGGGTCTGACAGCATTTGCACTGCCCGCAGGAGATCTGTTTCGGTCGTGTAGCTTTTCAAAACGAGCCGAGAGAAAGTGAGCGAGAGCCGTGTTCGAATTCTCTCTCTCTGTCTTTCTTTTCCCTTTCCTTTTTCCCTTTTCTTTTTCTCGCCCACACCTGGCAGTACGGCCCCCCCTTCATCTCGGCGATGGTCCTCTGCATGTAACCTTCGTTGCAGCTGCCCTTGGCCTGGATCTCAGCGCACGTGGGGCCCAGCTCGAAGTCGATTCCGCCGGTCCTCGGTCTGACGTCGCTACAAGCGCACTGCCCCGAGGACGAAGAGGAAGAAGAAGCGCTCGCCACCGAGGCGCCCAGAAGGGCCATCGAGAGGAGGAAGCACAGGGCGGCGATCGCTCGGCGCGATTTAGAGGGGGAGAGCATGGCGTCGGTGGTGTTTTTTGTTTTTTCGTCTGTGCCTGGAGTTTTTTTACCTCCGGAAAGAAAAGAGTGAAGCGAGGCGAAATAATTTTTTGGTTTTTATTTCGCGGTTGTTTTCTTATCTTTTTACAGACTTCTGCTTCTTCTTCTTCTTCTTCTTCATCATCATCTTCAGCAGCAGCAGCAGCAGAAGAAGACGAAGACGAAGAATCCATATTACTTGTGCTGCAAGCTTTGCAGTAAAAATATAAGGGAAAGAAAAGTTGTTTTTGCTTCTCTCTCTCCCTCTCCCTCTCCCTCCCTCCCTCTCTCTCTCTCTATGGTACCTGATCGCCCTCACATAATTCTCCTCTCCCATCTTCGCTCGCGCTTTCTCGTTCGTGGGCTCCCGCGTTACGTCTCTTTTTTAAGAATGACCCTCCGATAATGCTGAACTGCTATAGTACGAGCTTGTTCTGCTTTCGGGTTTTTTAAGTTTCGGGCTTTCGCTGCTGGTTTCTCGCCGAAACGGGGTGAGCTTGCCGCGCTGCTGCTTTTGCCTTTGCCTTTTCTTTTTCTTTCCTCTTTTGCTTCATTTTTTTCTTCGCTAGTCGCCGCCGCCGCCTCCGGCCAGCGCGTCGTCGACGTCGAGCTCGAGGTCCTCGTCCTCGCCCTCGCAATCTTTGTCCTCCTCAGCGGCGGCCTCGGCGAGCAGGGCGCGTATCTGCGCCAAGGTCTGCCTTCGGGGCTGCTGCGGCCGCGGCGGCTGATTCGGGGCCGTTGCTGCTGCTTCTGCTGCCGCTGCTGCCGCTGCTGCCGCCGCTGCTGCTGCTGCTGTTGTCGCTCCACCTCCTCCCAACCTTACCGCTTCACTCTCTTCCCTCTCCCTCTCGGCCCCCTGCTCGGCGAGCAGCCCGTCGTTGAGCGCCGCGACCCCCGCGGGAAGGTCCTCGAGGAACCAGGGGTGGCGCTGCACCTGCGCGAGCGTCAGCCGCGCCGCCGGGTCAGCGACGAGCATCCCCGAGAGGAGGTCCGCGCAGGGCCCCGACACCGCGAGGTCGCCCAGGGCGGCGTCGGCGGCCAGGATGCGCCGCAGCATGGCCCGCAGGCGCGCGTCGGCGGGCAGGCTCGCGTCCTCGGGCCTGCCGAACGGGTAGCGGGCGCAGAGCATCGCGTGGAGCATCACGCCGCAGCTCCACACGTCCGCGGCCTTGCCGTCGTAGGTCTCCCCCCCAGTCGCCGTCACGACCTCGGGCGCGAGGTAGGCGGGCGTGCCGACGCGGGACCCGGGCGCGGACTGCGCGGACTCGTGCTTCGAGTACCCGAAGTCGCAGAGCTTGACGAGCGGCCGCTCGGGCTCCGCCAGCAGCGCGTTCTCGAGCTTGACGTCGCGGCTGGCGACCCCGGCCCTGTGGCAGTAGTCGAGCGCGCAGACGATCTGCTGGAAGTACCAGCGCGCGTCGGCCTCGGGCAGGCCCTTGCCCGAGGCCGCGACGAGCGCGAAGAGGTCACCGCCGCTCGCGAGCTCCATTGCGATGCCGAGGTGAGCCTCGGTGAGGAAGACGGCGCGGAGCTGGACGACGTGCGGGTGCGACAGCAGGGCGTGGTTGAGTATCTCGCGCTCGGCGTACTTGGAAAAGGGCCTCGAGGAAGAGGGGGAGGAGGGGGAGGGTTTTGGAGGGGGAGGTCGAGGAGCAGGGTCCCCGGAAGCGGCGGCGGCGTCGGAGCTCGGGCTTTTGTGCTCCTCGACCCTCCTTCGCCTGCGCCTGCGCCTGCGCCTCTCTATCAGTTTGACTGCGACTTTTTCTCCCGTATCGACCTCGCGGGCCTCGACGACGACGCCAAAGGCCCCGCGGGCGAGGACGCGGAGCTGTTGTTGGAGATCCGTGGTGGAGGTTTTGTGAGAGAGGATAGAAAATCCAAAAGCGAGAACAGGAGGGGGGGGTTGAGTCGCTCGAGCTTTCAATTGAGATCAACGTCTTGGTTATCTTTGCAAAAAAGCAGCTGCTTTTGCCGCTCTCCCTCTTCAAACTCACCGGCTCGTACTCGGTGCAACCCTTGAACAGTGCGGCGAGGTCGATCTTAGCCCCCGGGTGCTGCGGGTGCAGCTGCGGCTCCTGCTTCTCTCCTTGCTGGTGACGATAATCCGCCGACGACGACGCCTGCATCGCTGCCGCGACTCGGTCGTCCATCCCCTCTCAAAGAAAAAGAGGGGCCCTACTACGACTAAAAGCCCCGCGCGGAGCTTGCGAGGAGGGTGCTCTAATAGCTTAAAAGCGAAGAATCGGAAACGGGGGCTTGTGTGCCCCCCCTAAAGGAGAGGGACACGGAAGGGGAGAAAGGGAAAACGAGAGGGGAAAAAAGAGAGTGAAAAAAAGTGAGGCTCCTTTCCGCTTTTTTCTCGAACCAGTCATAACAAGAAATTCATAGCCGACAGTATTCTTTTTGGGGAAAATATTTTCAGTCTTTCTTTCTCTCCTCTTTCTCTCTCTTCTCTGTCCCACTGCGGAAAAAGAAACGAGCAGTAAGTCGAATTGAAGTAACCATCGTGTTTTCATATTTCGCTACAGAAGAAGAAGAAGAAGTGAAACTCGGAAAAAGGAGGAAAAAACTCGGAGAAAAAAAAGGTTTTCGTTCGGAGGCGTCTCCAAGGGCCCGCGCCCTCTCTCTCTCCCCCCCCTCCCCTTCTCTCAGAACTCTTCATACCCGTCCCCAGCGCCCCCGCCCCCGCCGCTCCCGCCGATCCCGCCGTCCCCGACTAGAGTGCCCCCCGCGCCGCCCCCCGAGCCGCCGCCCCCGTCGAGCCCCGCCTCCTGGTCCATCGTCGAGTCGATAAACTCGTCGTCGGCCCACCCCGCCGCGGCCTCGGGCGGCGCCTGCGCCTCGCGCATGACGGCGGCGATCTCCTCCGCGCTCTGCACCCCGGGCCCGGGCACCGTGGGCAGGTTGTCGTTCATCTCGGCCACGCCGGGGGGCAGATCCTTAAGGTACCAGGGGTGGGACTGGATCTCGGCGATCGCGATCCGCTTCGAAGGGTCCGGCACCAGGATCTTCGAGAGCAAGTCGCGCAGGTCGCCCGAGGCCCTGACGTGCGGCGGGAACTGGTACTCCACCTTGAGGATCCGCTGGATCATCTTCTGCAGCTTCTGCGCGTCGGCCTTGTCCTCCGGCCGCTCGAAAGGGTACGCTCCCACCATCATCACGTAGAGCATCACGCCGCAGGACCAGATGTCAGCGACCTTCCCGTCGTAGGTCTGCCCCTTGGTCGTCATGATGACCTCGGGCGCCAGGTAGGCCGGGGTCCCCACGCGGGACCCCGGGGCGCTCTGGAACTTCTCGTGCTTGGAGTACCCGAAGTCGCAGATCTTGAGCAGGGGACGCGGGGAGCCGTCGAGCAGCGTGTTCTCGAGCTTGATGTCCCGCGAGGCGACGCCCATCCGGTGGAGGTAGTCGACGCCGACGATGAGCTGCTGGAAGAACCACCGCGCCTCGGACTCCTTGAGGCCCCCCTTGCGGACGACGTACTCGAACATGTCGCCTTTTGGAGGCGGGGAGGAGAGAATTCGAGAGAAGAAAGAGAGAGGCAGAGGAAGGAGAAGAGAGGGTCAGAAAGAGGGGGGGGAAAAGGAGAGGGAAAAAAAAAAGTCGACCCGAAAAAGAGAAGGAAAAAAAAACTCTCTTTTACCTCCGGGCACGAACTCCATCGCGATGGCCAGGTATTTGGGAGTCAGGAAGACCTCCTTGAACTGCACCACGTGCGGGTGCATGAGCATGCGGTGGTTGAGGATCTCGCGCTCGACGTACTTGGTGACCTGTTTTTTTTGGAGTTTTTTTTTTCATTTCAAGTTTTTTGATTTTGAGTCTTTCTCTCTTTGTTCTTTCGGGTCTCGATTCCTTCGGGGGGAAAGAAAGTTCGAAAAAACTCCACTCTTACCTTGTCCCCTCGCTCGATAAACTTGACCGCCACCTGCTGCCCCGTGGCGCGGTCGGCGCAGAGCTCGACGAAGCCAAAGGTGCCGGAGTTGAGGGCTCGGATCTGGATGAATGGTTTGGGGGTGGGTTTTGAGGAGGGAAGTGAGCAGGGAGGAGGGTCGAGGTCGAGGTCGAAGTAGAAAGAGCAAGGCGCCCCTCGTCCTTCCTCTTCTTCTTCCTCTTCTCTTTCACGCCTTCCTCGGCATGCGATCTCGCTCCTGCCTCTCCGTCCCGCCCAAGATTGGACACACAGGCTCCCCTCACGAGCTCGTGGGCGCGAGCGCCGCTGGAGAAGTGGGCACGGGGGAGAGAGCAAGGAGGAGGCACCTGCTGCGAAGTCGTTGCTCTCTCTCAAGCAATCGATTAAAGTCTTCAAGTCGACCTCTTTTCAATCTTTCATTCATTCGCTCGCGCCTTTCTGCCAGCCTCCGCAGCTCCGGCATCGACACGCCGCGCGCCGATAGGCCACGGAGACGGCTCCGCCCACACAAACGGAAGCCGACCAACCTTGTAGTACCGCGAGTTCTTGCCCAGGGAGTCGTCGCCGTCGGCGGGAGGCATCGTTGCAGAGAGCTTTTTTTATTTCTCTCCCTTGCCCGACAACGCCTCCTGGCCTCTTGTGTGCCCCCCTTTGGCTCGCGCAGGAAGAGCGGAGCGGAGAATGAGCGCGGCGAGAGAGAGCGCGGCGAGAGAAAGAGAGCGGCACTGGCGGGTGCGCGCTCGAAGAGAGAGAGAAGGGCAAGCAAGTGGAGAAAGCAACGAGAATCAGAAGTGATTTTCGGAAAGCTTCAAACTCGAAAAAAAAAGCGAGAGGACCAATGCAAGCTCTCGCCCTCTTTCGGGGCGCCAGGGGCCTCTCCCTGGCGCGGCGGTGCTCGATTCCGCAGCGCCGCCAGTTACTATGTGATCGCACAGTGCCTGTGGCGCGAGCACCCCGTCGAAATTGGTGCAGCTCGCGCCTTGAATGGCCTCCGCGGGAAGCGTCGTCGTCGACTTCGGCGGTGGAGGCGGCAAGCCGCTTTGCTTCGTCTTCTCCTTCGACCTCTTCTTCTTCTCCTTCGACCTCTTCTTCTTCTTCGCCTTCTTCGCTCCCGCTCCCGCTGTGTGAGCTGCCGGCAACAGAGCAAGCCAATCCCCGCGATCTCCTGGCTTGGCGCAGCTGGGCCAAAGAGCTCGTCGAGTCTCTGGGCCCTCGGGGCCTCTCTGCCGACGGCGGGCCCGACAGGAGGGAGCTCCTGGTAAGTTTTGACGACTTTTTTTTCTTTTTGTCTCTTCTAGTTTCTCTTGCTATTCCGCCGGCTCTCACCTTTTTCTCGATCTTTCATTCATCTCTCAATTGCAGAAGGAGCTCGACTGGTTCCTCGAGGACGCCGTGGCCTCTCCTCCCTGGGCCAGGCTGCAAAGAGAAGAACATAAAGCTTCTTCCTCTGCCTCGTCTCCCGTCGTCTCTCTCCGCTCCTCTCTTCCTGACCTCTCTGTGCGCTGGGAAGCACGAATAAAGGAGCGCTTGCCTTTCCAGTACGTCGTAGGGATCGCACACTGGCGTCGCGTGACCTTGGCTGTCGGGAGCGGGGTGCTGTGCCCTCGGCCGGAGACGGAGCAGCTCGTCGACCTCGCCGCGGCCGCGTTTCGGGAAATGGCAAAAGCCGAGAAAGATTCATCCTCTTCTTCTTCCCCGTCCCTGTCGAGCCTTCCTTGGGCCGACTTGGGCACTGGAAGCGGCGCCATCGCCGTGGGCCTGGCGCTGGACGCGCTGGTCGTCAGCAGCGGTGGCGGTCGCGGCAACGGAGACGGAGACGGCGACGACGCCTCGACCTCTTCCTCTCCCTCAGCCTCTTTCCCCTCGACTCGTCCGCCGCGCGTCTTCGCGGTCGACGCGTCGCCGCTCGCGGCCTCCTGGGCCAGGCTCAACGTGAGCCGCTTGAACCTGGAGAACAGAGTGACGGTGCTCGAAGGGAGCTGGCTGGAGCCAGTCTTTGAGGAACGAGGAAAAGAGGCGAGGACAGGAAACTCAGCGCCGTCGTCGTTGCCGTCGTCGTCGCCGTTTTCTTCGTCTTCGTCGAAAGAAGCCTTCTTGGCAGGCGTCGTCTCCAACCCGCCTTACATCCCTCGAAGCCAGCTCGCGACTCTCCAAAGAGAGGTGCGAGACCACGAACCGAGCCTGGCTCTCGACGGCGGGGCAGGCGCAGGGTTGGACTCGCTCAGGCCGCTCTGCGCCTCCGCGGCGCGGGCTCTTGCGTGCGGCGGTTTTTTAGCGCTCGAGACGGCCGGCAAAGAGCAGGCTTCGGAGGTTGCGAGCGATCTCTTGGAAGGGAGCGGATTTTTCGAGGATGTGCACGTTCACGAAGACTTGTTTGGCGTGGCGCGGTTCGTGACAGCGACGCGGAAAAGGAGAGAAGAATGAGAGAGAAAATTTTTTTTGATGGAAAACTAAGAGAATGTTTTTGCAAAAAACGAAAGAACGGAAAAAACTGATCACTTCTTCTTCGACCTCCGCCCTTCTCCCTTTTTCGGTGGAGTCTTCCCTCGCCGGCGCATGCGTTCGAGCTTGGCTTTTCGCCTGGAGTTGTGTTTTGAGCGAGTTCGTTGTTTTAGGTTAGTCCGGGTTGTTTTAGGTTAGTCTTCCTTGTTCCTGCTCTCTCTTCTCTCTTCTCTCGCTCTCTCTTCTCTCTTCTCTCATCAATCTCGTTTCTCTCTCTTTCATGGCAATACACTTACTTGACGTCGTCCAGGTCGACAAACAGCGGGTCCTGCGCCGCGGGGTTGTCAGGGTAGTAGGACGCGACGACGTCGCCCACGAGCTTCTTCCGCAAAACCTTGCGGCCCGAGGGGCGGCCGTCGCCGATCGCCGTGCCAAAAATCCGGGAGCGGATTCGCTCGAGGGACTCTTCGTCTGCGTCGCTTTCAGCTGCTGTCGAGACTGAGGCCGAGGCGGCGCCTGTCACGGGCGGCGACGCAGACGAAGCGAACGAGTGCGAAGAGGAAGGGAACGAGGAGAAGAGGGCACCGGGAGATGCAGACGACGACGGAGCCATCGACGTCGAAGCAACGCCGCCGCGGGCAGCACCGAAAGACGAGCTAGCCGCCAAGCACGACGCTGCTACGGCAATCGGAGAGGTCCATAGGCTCTGTTTGCTGCCGCTGCACGCTCCCAGACCGCGCAGGGCGCGCACCAGGCCCTGACGCGAGGCCATTCAACTTCGGGAAAAAAAGAGAAGATGAAGAAGAAGAAGAAGAAGAAGAAGAAGAAGATAGTGATTTTCTTCGTCACCCTTCGGCGAAAAACGTTCACAATCGACTCGAAACTGAAAAAGAAATGACGCTGCTCACGTTTGAGATCGTCTCGCTGCTCGTCCTGGCCGTCTCGGTGCCATATGTCCTATATCGCAAAAAAAAAGCGCTGGAAGGGTTTTGAAGGCGGAGTTTTAAGGGGAGGCAAAAGTTGTCGAATTGATTGCTTCCTCGCCCTCTCGACGACCACCTCCGCCTCGACCTCAACCACCTCTTCTTCCTCCTCCACCCCACTCCGCTTTCTTTCTCAGTTCAAAAATCCGTCTCCCTCAATGTAAATGATATGATACAAACATAAATTCAGATAAGAAGAAATCAAAGCTCAATTCGTCTCCATCGGAATAGCAACAGCACCAGCGCCGCCTCCTCCTCCGGCTTTCCTTTCCATCTCCGCCGCCCGCTCAATCGCGACGTCGATCGCCGCGGCCACCGGCGCGAGCAGCCTTCGCACCGCCGCGCGCTCGCTCCCGGAGCTCGCCGCGCCCTGCATCGCCTGGATCCGGTCGTACTGCGTTCCGAGGGCTTTGACGACACGAGCAGAGCGCGCTGCTGCTGCAGCAGCAGCAGCAGCACCCGCAGCCGAGGAGGAGCTCGCTTCAGAATTCGCGCTCGACCAAAAGTGCCTCAGGAGCTCGTTGGCCGTAAGCGCCGCCTGCCGCAACAAGGCGAGCAGCGGCGGCGGGAGAACAGCGGCAGGGTCCGCGGCCAGCGCGGCAGCGGCGGAGAGGCTCCCGGCTCCTCCTCCGCCGCCGCCCGTCGCGGCGGCCAGCATCAGGTCGTCGGCGCTGACTGTCTCCTCCCCCGCGGCGGCGGCCAGCGCCAGGTCCCGCAGCGCGCGGACCGCGTCCTGCGGCTGGAACAGAGAGAAGGCATCGAAGGCGAGGGCGGTATGCTTCTTCTTCACGGGGGCTCGCAGGGAGGCGACGATGGCCTCGGGCGAAGAAGACTTTGAAGAATTCGAACAAGAGGGGTCTGGAGCAGCAGCTCCGTCTTCTTTGCCTTCCTCGCCGCCGCCAAAGTAGCCTCTCGGGTCGGCGACCGTGAGGGCCTCGAACTCTTCCTGTGGGGCCGGGTTGAGGTCGTCGAGGCCCGCGCCAGCGCGGTCGCGCCAGCGCTCGGTTTCTTCGCGATCTCGGGCTGCGGAGGCTGCGGCGGCGGTCGCCTTGGCTCCTTTCGCAGCTGCGACGGCCGCAGGACTAGTGTTAGTGTCGGTTTCGGCGGCAGCGCCAGCAGCAGCAGTAGCATTCGGCCCTTCCTTGAGCGCCCTAGCAGCAGCTCCAGCGTCCGAGGGCAGGCCCATGGGCACGCCAGCCAGCACCACGGCGGCGTGCCTGTTGAGCTCGTGGACGATGGCGTCCCTCTCGGCCGCCGCGGCCGCCGTCGCGGCCGACCGGGGCCTCGCGGCGCTGCCGCCGCCGACCGAGGGGTCCCTCGCTCCGGCGTGAGCCAGGCCGTACCCGGGGGGGGCGTTGTCCGCCGCGTCTGCCTCGAGGTCCACGCCCGGGTCGACGTGGGGATGGTGGTGGCGGCGGCGGTGTTGGCTCTCTTCTCCAGGCCTGTTTTGCTGCGCCGCTTCTCTCCCCCCTGCCATCGTCGCCGTCGCACCAAACGCCTCGGCACGCCGCTCGGCGCGAAACTGCCGGAACAGCTCGTCCTCGGGGCCCGCCTCTCCCGGGTCCCTTCCCGCGGACTTCAGCCGCCTCCTGGCCCTCCTCACCGCCTCGTACCTCAGGTACCTCTTCCAGAATTCGGCCTCCCCGCAGGCCCGGGGCACGGCAGAGGCGTATGCAGCGCGGACATAGGGCCTCTCGGCAAAGATCTGGAGGACGAGCTCCGGGGTGAGGCGGAAGGTGGCCCGATTGGCGCCGCCGGAGCGGGAGGAGGAGGCCTCTTCCACCAGGAGGGCCGAAGCGAGGCCGACGCGCTGGCCCGGAGGAGGAAAGGCCGAAGAGGGAGGAGCGGCAGCAGCAATGCCCTTGGCGGAAGAAGAAGAGGGCTTTGTCGCCGCCGCCGCCGCCGCAGCAGAAGCAGCAGCCATCTCGTTCTTGGCCGCGGAGAGCTTGTCGGCGCGCCCGCGCCAGAACTCTCCCTCTGTGAGGGCGCCACCGCCGACGAGTTGGTCATAGACCGCCTTGAGGTCCCTGTGTGTGCGAAGGAGGGAGGGAGAGCGAGTGGCTCCAAAAGAAGGCAAAAAAGAGGGAATTTTAGAAAGGTCAAACGAGAAAGAAAAAAGGGCTTCAACGCCGGCCCTTTGGAAGACACGCGAAAGAAAAAAAGAAAGCAGAACGCACTTGTCCTCCTCGAGCAGCTTGCGTTTGGCGTGCGACCACGCGTCCGCCTTGGCCGGCTGCCGAGAGGCGGCGGCGGCGGCAGAAGAAGAAGGCGCTCCTCCTGCTCCTGCCGCCGCACCAGAGCCGTCTCCTCCTCCTTGCTGCTGCGCTCGGGCGATCAACGGAGTCAGCAGATCGACCACCTGATCCGTGTCCTCGACGCTCTCGAACACGATGACCCGCGGTCCCGTCGGCAGGGGCAAGCGGAGCATGGGCTTGCCCTTTGCGCGCTGGAGAGCGCCCGTCAGCGTCCTGTAGGCGAAGTGGAGCGGCGCCGCCGAGTTGGCGTCCTGCGGGAGCCACGAGCCTCTCATCCGGGCGATGGAGAGCGTGCCAGGGAGGAGGGCCTTTGTGGGCGTCTGCAAGGAGGCCGGCTTGGTGAGGAGCGGGAGGTCTTCGTCGGAAGAGGCCATAATGAACGGCGGCGAAGAAAGAAGAAGAAAGAGGGGGGGGGGGTCGAGGAATGAAGAAGAGGGGAGAAGAGAGCGAATGCTTCCTTGTTTCTCTCCTTTGTCTCTCTCTCCCTCTCTTCTTCCAGCGGCACGCGCCGCGCCGCGCTGAGAGAAGAAGGCCCACGCGCAGCGCTGAGAGGAAGAGAAGCGCTGCTGCTTCCGCTGCTGCTGCGCTCTCCTCTGCGCCGAGAAAAAAAACAAGAGTCGCCTCCCTCAATCGGCCGAAAAAGTGTGGCAACGATCAGAAACGAAAAAAGGGAAAAAAAGAAACTCAAAGAGAAAAAACCAATGAATCCCTCGGCGGTCGCCAACTGGGCCTCGCGCCTCCCTTTGGCGTCGAAATCCTCCGCGGCAGTGATCCTCGCTGGTTACTTGTTGCAGTTCCTCGCTCCAGGGATCCGAAAGTACCTGGCGCTGGTCCCGGCGAGGTAAAGAAGATCGAGACGAGCTTCCGACTGATTTCGATCGAGAGACGAGACTTTAGACAACTCCTGGCCACCTTCTTTTCCGACGCGCTGACGACGAAGCTCTTCCCTAATTCCGTCAATACAATCAATCACAGGACGGTTCCATGCGTCTGGATGCTGGTCACGTCTGGATTCCTGGAGACAAGGTTGATCAAAGTGAGTGTTGAAGTTGATCTTGGGGTGGTGATCGAATGGTCGTCGAGGTTCTCTCATCGTCAACCCCGACCTCGGGGTCCTCGACGACCTCGAAAAGGTCGTTCGCCCTCACTCGAGTTCGCGCGAAGTTTCGAAGGTTGCGACTGCATTGATGCGGCGTCGACTGGGAGCTTGATCGGCTTGTGGTGGAGGGAAACGCTGAATTCGGAGGTGGTCATGCCCCCCCTCGACCACCTCGCGCTCGACTGAAAAAAAACAGCTTTCCGCGCCGCTTTCGACCACTTTCCGCGCCCATTATTCTCGCATTCTATGTTTCAATCGACGTGGTGCGATAGTGATGATCGTTTGAGGGCCGCGTTGAAGCGTTAACGCGAGCGAAAGGAATGGAAAAGGCCCGAAAGCCGTGAAATCGGCCCCCAAAACACGTTTTTTGGGCCTTTTTAGCCGCTTTTTAGCCGCCTTCTCCTCTTCACTTTGGCTTTCCTTCTTGTTAGAATGCGTTCTCTGAATGGTTGCCTTTCGTTGGGGCGTGGTTTCGGCGAAAATGGAGTAGTTTTGCCGCGCTTTGGCGTTTTTGAGTGTGCCAGAGCTCTGAGCTCTGAAGCGCCAGTGGAGACAGTGGGTCTGGCGCGACCGGGTGCTCCGGATGACGCGAAAATTCGAGTCCCGATTTTCCATATCTGATGCCCACAAGCTGTTCCTCACGATGCTCTGAGTCGATGCCGCGCGGTGGGAGGGCCTGGAAATGCGTAGAATGGGAGACGAGCCGGGCGGGGAAAAGTTGCGGATCGACCACCTCGACCTCGACCCCCTCCACCTCGACAAAAAAACACTTCAGCGCTTCCTCCTCCCCCTCACGACCCTTAATTTTCTCTGAAAACACCCAAACGCTACCTAGGCCATCATCAGTGCAGCGAGTCTAGCCGTGGCGGGCAGCATCCTCGAACCCTGCTGGGGCCCGCGCGAGCTCGCGATATTTTTGCTCGTCGCAGACGTCGGGTCGAGCGCGGCCGGGCTTGTCAGTGGCTATGTGCACTACGCGACCAACGTCTACGCGCGCGACGCGGCCAAGATACTGTGAGTTGGAACTGGAGCAGTCGTTGTGGAAAGAGAGAAAGGGAGAAAAAGGAGAGAGAGAGCCCCCCCCCGGGCTTTTCTCTTGACCTCTCGCCCCTCCCTCTCAGTCAACTCACCCAAAACGCACCCCTTTGCTTTCCGCGCCCCAAAAAATCGACCATCAGCTTTTCCGAATTCAACGGTGCACACGGCATCATATCGGGCTGCTTAGTCGCCCTGACGCAAGTGATGCCGGATCAGGACGTCTCCTGGGGTGGAAACGGAGGTGGCGGAATCAGAGTGAAGCACTTGCTCGCGGGCTACGTCGTGGCAGTGGCCGTAGTTTCCGTCTTCACGAAGACTTTGCTGTCGACGCTGCCCGTGGTGCTGATGGGGGCGTATTTGAGCTGGCTATACCTGCGCTTTGTGCAGGTGAAAGAGGGGCTGGGGTTGAGGTAAGTCGAGAAGGAGAGAGAGAGAGAGAGGGGAGCTGGAGTTGAGGAGAAACAATCGTGAGTGAACGAGTGCTGGAGGGGAAAAAATCTCCGCACTTGCGCAGAAGACATGCCAGCGCTGCGGCGTTCGCTCCATCCTTTTACAAATATCGCGACCTCATGCACCGCACCTCAATCACGAAACGACAAACTCAACTACTCTTCCGACAGGGGCGACCCGAGCAGCGCGTTTTCGCTCTCGACATTTTTCTCGTTCTCCGAGCCGCTCGCCAGGACAGTCGACTCGCTGTCCTCGGCAGTCTCGCGAGCGATCGGCGCAGCGTCCGACGATGCGGACTTCTTGGGCTCGGCGCCAAGCCCTGCGCCGCTGAGCGAAGCAAGTGCGCGGAGAAGGTAAGCTATTTTTTTCTCGCCATGTTCCGCATGTCTTTTCTCTCCGCAGCTCACCTATTCACAATCCACATACATCTCAGGGAGCGCGGCGCACGAGCGCTGGAGGCAAAACTTAGCGGCAAAACATCGGCGCCGCACAAGGACCCTGAGGTGGCGCGCAGCTGAGTGCTGTATTTGTGCGGCGTGCTGGAGCATGCAATGCGACGCAAAGAGCATGTGTGAGATTTATGCGACGCATGAGAACGACTGCGGAGAAGAAGAACGGCGTGGAACGTCCCAGCTAAGTCCCACCTCGACACGAGGTTGCTTGAAGGCGTAAATTGCCTCAGGTTTTTGCTCTGATGTTTGCTGCGTCGCATCTGCCAACCAATTCGGATTCTGAATTCCGCATGTGGCGGCGCACGGAGAAAGGGAAAGCACGAAACCAAATCTCGATCGAATTCATGAATTCGAACGATCGCGCGTGCGGTGAAACAGCTTCAGCGCTCTTGCTGGTCGCGCCGCAGTGCTCTGCATTTGTGTTCGACGAGTGCGACGCAGCTTGCGAGCCGCGAGGAGATTGGGGTGCGGAGTTCCGGGAGCGTCGGAGTTCGAGTCGCAACTTCTCCGCATCGCGATCTTCTGCCCTTATTGTATCACGCAGTTGCGAGAACCGATGATCATCAGATTCGCTGCGTATGCATGCGGAAAAATGGGAGAAATGCCGCGTGTTGGGAAGAGTTTGCGGCGAATTTCGAGTGATGCCTCTCGCTCTCGATGCCTCTCGCTCTCTCTGCTCCCTCCCTCTCTCGTCGACCTCCCGCCACCACCACCAGAACCCGAGACCGCTCCTTTCGCGCCCCCTTTCGCTCAAAAGGTAGTTAAACATAATGCTCAGTCGTCTTCCATGCTTTTGGAGAGCTCTCGAGCCCGCGAGGCGCCTAGAAAAATCCCTGGAGGTGAGGCCGTCCCCCTCCTACTGCCGTCCCCTTCGTACTGCGGGGCTCAGACGAAACCAGCGAGACCCCTCTTTGTGTCATCTTCCACCCCTTTCCAAGCCCCAAAAACTATAAAATTGCGCTCTACTCATCGAGATGGTTCCAACGTGCCAGGTGTGGATCGAAAAGGGCTACTCGAATTTACGGGGTGATTTGAGCAGCTTGCGCGTCACCGGCAGTCGACGCTGAAGGCAGTCGACTGCCGAACACCTTTTTCCGCCTTTTCAACCTCCCTTCCGTGCCTCTTCACCCCGCGACTTGCGCATTATTGTCTTGTTCGTCGTCTAAGAGACCATTTGGAGTGTTTAAAGTTCATTCAGCTGGTTTTACAATAGTTGCGTTCCCAAAAAAAGGTCGGTTTCCCCCCCAAGGGAAAAACTTCTCGTCGACATTCTCCCAAGTCGCCTTCACATCCCAAACTGCGCCGCGTTCCTCGCAGCGACGCGCGCCCTCGCGGCCTCCCTCTTCGCGATCGCTTCCTTCTCCTCCTGCGACATAGGTTTCCCGCTGGTCGTCTTCCCCGCAGCACCCGTGCTCTTTGCCTTTGTCGTCGCCGCACTGCCCGACGAAACCTTCGAAACGCCGCCGACGACGACGCCCACCCCACGGGCTCCGCCAACAGTGCCCTGTGCCGGCATCCGGTACCCGCCAATCCCCGAAAGCGGGTGCGCAGACTTCTCGATTCTCTTTCCGACCGGCTGCTGTTGGATTGAAGAAGCAGCAGTTGCGGCTTTCGAAGGGCCTGCCGCCGCCGCCGCCGCCATCGCAGGAGTCCCCGTCGCGGTGAGTCTCTCAAAGCGCGCGTCGGCCGGGATCGCCGGCGTCGTCGTCCAGGCCGGCGGGTCGCCTCCGTAATACATGCCGTTGTCCCTTCAGTGATGGTAGGTGCACGTCGATATGGTTTTGGGGTCGAAGGAGCGCCAGCGTGAGAATCGAATTTTCGGGGGAGGCTCGGAAGACCCCCTCTCGCGGAAGCACCCCCCCTCTCGCGGCGGCGTCAACGGCGACAACACCACCTCCTTCCAAAAAAACACTCTGAATTCCCCAAACGCACTTGTTATAGTAATACCGCAGAGTAGCGTTGTAGAGGTGTCCCGATTCGTCGTTTTCCTGTGATTTGTAGGGGTAGGAAGAGGTGGAAAGGGCGTTGGAAGTTCGGATTTTAGTGCATTTTCGTGCAAAAATCGCTCTTTCGAGCGCAAAAAACAGCGTTGGAAAGCGAGTGGGAGGGAAGTCAAAGGACGAAAAATGCCTTTATCATCATTTTCAAGCCTTTCCCGCGATGAAACGCGTCCTTGTGCCCCTCCGATCACGTACCCAGCTCCCCAGGGCCTTCCGTGCGGCCTCTGCGGCGGCCCTGTCGCACTCGTACTGGGCGGCGGCGGCCTTGTCGATCTCCGCGACGGCCTTTTTCGTAGATGCCGCCTCTTCCTTTTCTCGGTCGGCCTTGACCCGCATGTCGTGCAGACCTGGTTGATTTGGTGCAGTTTCGTTGTGAGAATGGCATCGTGAGCCTCGGTGTAGAAAAGGATAGACGAGAAAGACAAGGAGGCGCGGGAAAGAGTGGGGTTGAGAAAATCACTCGAGACGACGGGAAAAAAATTGCTTACTCTTCGCCACCGCCGCCTTGTGCCCGGCGCCCTGCTCGTGCATCGCAATGACAGCCGGGTGGTTTTTAAGCCACGTCTGGCACACCTCGCAGCGGTGCATCTCGGATTTTCGGCGCTGTGCGTTGACGGTAGTGGTGGGGTTTGCGGTGAAGGAGGAGGAAGAGGTTGAGCGACGAGTCGTCGTCGAGGTTGGGAGAAAAAGAGTTTGATGCTCCTCCTCCCGTCTTTCTCTTTTACTCTTCTTTCTCTCTCTCTGTTGCTCTTTTCCTCCGTCCAGGCTGCGAGAGAAGACCGTCAGCTTACCATGTCGCCCATGGTGAGTCGCTTTGAGGGTTCAGAGAGCTCGCTGCGAAGGATTGAAAAGCGAGAGCCGGAAGGCTTTTCCGTCTCTGAAAAGAAAATCGGCGAAAAGTGATTTATTTTTTTTCCGCCTCCGTGCCCGTCCCCACTAATTGAGAAAACGTTCAAAGAGGGGTGGAATCCGCGGCGTGTCGAACCGCCCTCTCTCGTGTTTTCTTCGCGCGCATTCACCCTCCAGAGCATCCGATTCTATCGTGACCGCGTTTTCGAGCGCAATGCGCGGGCAGGGAAGTGGAGGGGGCGGAGGATTGGACGAGTTTTCGGCGACGGCGGTGGCAGCGACGACGGCTCAGCCTCCTCCTCCTTCGACCTCGGCCGGCAACCTCGACACCACGAAGAAGAAAAAGTCGAACAAGGAAGCACGCCGCCGCTCGCGGTCACCTTCGAGCAAGAGGACAGCAGCATCGGCATCAGCATCAGCATCAACACCAACATCAACATTAAACGTAGCAGCAGCAGCGGCCTCGGCTGCTGCGGGCTTCTTCCGCAGGCTCCGGCGCAAGGGAGACAAGGAGGGCCCCCCTGCCACGACGCCGACGGAAGCGGCCGCAGCGACAGCAGCAACGGGAGCACCTCTCTCCCCGTCCCTCCTCGCCGTCCTCAATGCGCCGACGCCGGCACCACCGCCGTCCCAGAAGAACGCGGAGACGGCACGGGAGCAGCTGGCAGCCGCCGCCGCCCTGGCCGTCGCTGCCTCCGCTGCCCCCTCGGCCGAGGACCTCCTCCCCGTCATCGCTAACCTGCCGCCGCACCCGCCGCCGCACTCGACGCTGGCGCCGCTGCGGATGGGGACGGCCACCAACAGGGGCTCGAGGCCGTACCAGGTAAGGGGGCGGCTCGTTTAAAGAAAAAGAGAAGAGGGAGGAAAGAGTTCCGAAGAAAGGAAGAAGCTCACAAGAGAGGGAAAAATGAAAAAAATCAAAAACAGGAGGACCGCCACGCCTGCGTCGCGCCGCTGGCCCCGCTCGACTCCGCGGGCCTCGCCGCCGGAGAGCAGCTCCCAAGGTCGTACGCGGCGGTCTTCGACGGCCACTCGGGCTCCGATGCGGCCACCCTGGCCTCGGAGAGGCTCCACGCGCTGCTCGCCCGCGAGCCCGCGCTCCGCCTCTGCTCAGGCAGCGGCGACCCGGACAGGGCCCTGAAGAGCGACGCCCCGCTCATGGCCGCGGCCCTGCGGGCCGCGTTCGCGTCCGTCGACGCCGAAATCCTAGCGCGGTGTCGCGGCAGGGGCGGGAGGGAGGGCACGACGGCGCTGGTGGCCCTGCGGGTCGGGAGGCAGCTTTGGACGGCGCACCTCGGCGATGCGAGGGCGGTGCTCGCCCGGGTCGAGAGGGAGAAGGAGAAGGGGAAGAAAGGGAGCAAGGAGAAGGAAAAGGTTGCGAACGGGGGCGTGAAGAAGGAAGCTGAAGCTGGGGCTGCTGCTGCTGCTGGTGCTGCTGCTGCTACTGCAGCTCCAACGAAGGAGGAGGAGGAGAAAGGGGACGCGAAATCTGCCCCTGCTCCTGCTCCTGTTCTTGCTCCGGCTTCGACCGGCGACGACAACGACGGCGCCTCGACCTCCGACGACGACGACGACGAGAACGACGTGAAACGCGCCGGTCCAACAATCATCACGCGCTCCCCTCAGTCCCCTTATGCAGCAGCTCCTCTTCCACGGCAAGAACAGCACAAGTCGCACCTCCCTCCGTTCCTGCGGTCTCTGTGGCAGCACACGCACCAAAACGGCAGCGGGAGCAACACCACGGCTGCTGCTGTGGCGGCGGCGGCGGCGAAAAACGCTTCCCGCGCTTCTCAACCTCCGCCTTCTTCTTCCTCCAATTCGCGAATCAAGGCCGTTCGGCTCACCCACGACCACAAGCCGGACCTCCCTCACGAGCGCGCCCGCGTGCTCGCTGCGGGAGGCCGAGTCGAGTGGCAGGGCTGCTGGCGCGTCGTCGCCGAGTCCCCTCTCCCCGGGAGGCCGGCGGCGGGGCTCGCCGTCTCTCGCTCGCTCGGAGACGCGCAGTTCAAGGAGCCTCTTCCCCTGGTCTCCTCGGACCCGGACGTGAGCGTCACTCTGCTGCAGCCCGGAGACACCATGCTGATCCTGGCCTCGGACGGGGTCTGGGACGTGCTGTCGGACCAGGACGCGGCCGAGGTCGCCGTCGCGGCGGCGCTGAAAGCCGCGGCGGCGGCGACCGAGGAGGAAGACGACGACGAAGAAATGGCGGCGGCGGCAGCAGCAGGTGGAGGAAACGGCGCCAAAGCTGCTTCCGACGTGAAGAACGAAGGAGGCACTGCTGCTGCTGCTGCGACTGAAGCCGCCGGCTCGAAAGGAGGGCCAGAGAAGGCGGCTTCTGAGGAGGAGGAGGCAAGGAAGAAGAAGGACGAAGAAGACAAGAAAGAACAAAACTCCGACGACGACGAAGACCCTTCCTCGCTGGGGCTCAACGTGCCTCTTCGATCGGGCTTCTGCCCGATTGCGACGGCAGCTGCTGAGGCCGTGATTGCGGCTGCGCTCTCTCGGGGGACCATGGACAACGTGACGGCCCTTTGCGCGGTGCTGCCGTGGGAGTGGTGATGGTGATGACGAGTGAGGAGGAGGAGGGAAAGAAAAGAAGAAGTTTGATGTCTCTCTCTTGCCTCGAGCTCAGTTCCAGTTTCCAGCTTATACTATCAGCGCGCTCTTTGATTTTGTAACACTTCTAATGCATCTCCGATTCTCATGTGGCTCTTTGGTGCGGGGGGACTGGAGGCGGACGACGAAGGGAAGGTCGAAGGCAGAGGTCGGGGTCGCGAGGTCGAGCAGAAAAAAAAAAAACGGGGCCTCTTCTCCTCTCTCCACTTTCACTTTCACTTTTCTTCTCCTTTCTCCTTTCTCCCCGCGCCCGCCTTTTCCGCACCAAAGATGCAGGCGCGCGCCTGCATGCTGCGAGCGTCTGCTACGGCACGCCCTCTCACGGCGTCCCGGCCCGCGGCTGTGCCCGCTGCGCGCAGGACGGTGCGTCGGAATGCGACGTCTGGCGATGCGCAAGAGAGGAAAATGTTGACGACGCAAAACCGAGACCGGCGCAGTTTTCTTGTCTAGCCGTCGATCTCGCCGTGCCGCAGAGCGTCGAGGCGGCCGTCTCGCGCTTTGCTCGCCGCTGCGATAGGCACTCACGTGTCCCTTCTTGCGTCTCAAGCTGAAACTGACCCAAACGCGCACCTCAAACCGCATTCAATTCCAAAATAATAATTCAGGCTCTGGCTCCGACCGTCCGCCCGGCCGTCGTCGTCTCGGTCGTCGCCGCTGCCGCTGCGGCCTCATCTTCCGCGCCTGTCGTGGCGGCCGCTGCCACCGACGACAAGGGCGCTTCCGCCAAGGCCCGATACAACCGTGGATCTGCGCACAAAGTGAGTTTGGACAAACGGGATTGGCTGCTTGGTGCAGGAGAACGGGCGCGGCGGAATGATCAAAGGATTGCCCGAGAGAAGCAGCCGCCGCCGCCGCGACCACGACGACCACGACCCGAGAAACTCACACGCCCTCACGACCTCCTCTCTTCCTCTCTCCCTCTCTCTCTCTCTCTCTCTCACACACACACACACACACACTTCCCTTTAAAAAAACAGCTCCGCCGCGTCCTTGACGTCATCCGCGGCCGCTCCTACGAGGAGGCCCTGATGATCCTCGAGTTCCTGCCCTACCGCGCCGCCGAGCCCGTCCTCGCCACGCTCATCTCGGCGGCCTCCAACGCCAAGAACAACAACAACGCGTCCAAGGCCAAGCTCTATGTCTCCGAGTGCTTCGCCGACCAGGCCGGGCAGCTCAAGAGGTTTCGCCCCCGCGCCAAGGGGAGGCCGTTCAAGATCCTGAAGCCGATCAACCACCTGACGATCAAGGTCGCCGAGCGCCCGTGAAGAGAGAGAGAGAGAGAGAGAGAGAGAGCGAGCGAGCGAGAGAGAGGGAGAGAGAGAGAGAGAGGGAGGGAGAAAAGGGTGCTTTTTGTTTCTCTTTGACGAAGGAAAATATCATTTTCTTCTTCTCATTTTTCCCCTTTGTGATAAAAAATTTGGTGACTTATTTCAACTTCACTCCTCTAAGCCGGAAAGTGCATTTCCTTTTTCCATCGTCCCTTTTTTCTCGCGGCGCGGATTGGGATATGGCGTGCGGGGAGAACAGGAGTTAAGAGAAAAAGCAAGGGCGAGGAAAAAAATACTCGCCCCTTCCACAAAACAAAGCCGCCAGAGCGAGGAGGTTGATCGCCCCTTTTTTCCTTCGCTTTTCCGCTTCTCTCCCTTGCTTCGCTTCGCTTCTCTTTCTCTTCTCCGCTTCCTGCCTCCGTCATGGCAGCCTTGCTCGCGCGCTGCGCGTCTCCCGCGCTGGCGTCGCCCTCCGGGCGAGGAACGAGCGCAAGTTTTGTCGGTGCATCGCCGAGCGTCGTCGTTGCCGCTCGTGGTGGAGTCGCGTCCGGCTCTTCTTCTTCTCTCGGCGGCTCCTCGCTCTCTCCTGCCACGCGACACGCGGAAAAGTACGGGCAATCGCTCTGCCCGATTTATGGATGAAACTCTCCAACTAGCGCTGGCACGAGCACAGAGAAAAGGGAGAACGAAATCGTGCCCTTCCGCTGACGACGCCAAAAAAACTCACCAAACAAAAAACAGGCAATTCTTCGCGCGTGGGCGCTCTCCGCGAGACCCAATTTTGGCGCCGATGGTCTCGTTGGGGGGAGATGTGAGTGCACGGATGTGAATTGGATGGAGAGAGAATGGAGAAGAAGGACAAGTTGGAGCTCTTTTTTCCCACTCGACAAATTCGCTTATTGGCCGCCGTCGATTTTCTTCCTCTTCTCTCGACCCTCACCTCTTCTTTCTCTCTTCGGACCTTTGAAACTCCTTTCCAAAAAAACAGGAAATGACCGACCTCAACACCTACCTCCTCCGGTCGCGAGTCGTCTTCGTCGGGTCCAGGATCACGGACGAGGTAAGGGGGGGAAGATTGGTTTCGATTTGGTGTCTCTTTTCTTTCACATGTTCTTTCCTTTTTTCTCGACCTCGGCCTCCTTGAGCTTCTCGACCTCGACCTTGACCTCATCGAAATCGACCTCATCAAACTCCAAAACTTTTAGACGGCCCTCCGCGTCGTCGCCGCCCTCCTCTCCATGGAGATCCTCGACGACGAGAAGGAGATCACGATGTACATCAACTCCGCGGGAGGGAGCCCCTACTCCGCCGTAGGGATCGTCGACACGATGCGCACCTTGCGCCCCAAGATCCGCACCGTCGCCTTTGGCCAGGCCGCGACGACGGCGTCGCTGCTGCTGGCGGCGGGCGCGAAGGGCAAGCGCTACGCGATGCCCTCTGCCCGGATCATGCTCCACCAGCCCATCGGGGGCGCGGCGGGCTCGGCCGACGAGGTCAACATCACGGCCACGGAGCTGCACAGGACCTCGAGGCTGATCAACTGCTTCCTGGCCGAGTTCACCGACAAGACCGAGGAGGAGATCGAGATCGAGTCCGACCGCCCCTCGTGGATGAGCCCGACGCAGGCGCTGGACTTTGGGATCATCGACCACGTGCTACCTCCCAACGGTGGCGGAGTGGTGCTGGACAGCAGGGCGATGGCCGCGGCCGCGGCTGCCGCGGCCAAGGTGGAGTTTGAGCAGATGAAGCTCGCGAAGGAAGACGGGGGCAAAGAAGGGGATATCGAGGTGTGAGATAGAGATGGGAGCCTTTTCTTCTTCTTCGACGTCGCCGTCGTTATTTTCGCCATCATTTTGTTCGTTCAGAAAGAGAGAGGGAGAGAACTGGCCAGAGACCTGGCGAGAGAGCGAGAGAGAGAGTTTTTTTAAAAGTTTCGTTTTGTTTTCTTTGTTAAATCTCTCGAGACAAGTTCTCTTTCTCCTTTTCTTTCTTTCTTCTCTGACACGAAGGTAGTATGGCAGCAACAAATGGGGGGAAAAAATGTTACAAAGAAGTCGCCCCAGGTGTTTTTGAGTGGGGAAAGGGTGTTCAAATGGTGCGAGGAACTGATCGTTGTTTGCTGCTAAAAATGCTGCACCGTTTTTTCTTTTTTCTCTCTCTTTCCTCCTCTCTTTGCGACGGCCCAAAGCAGTGAAAAAAACAGAAGAGGGAACGATACGGAATCGTTTTACTTCTGAAATCAGGGGCGTTAGAAGCGCCCCTTGGTTGGCGCGCGGGAGAGGTCTAGGAAGGTGGACAAAAGAAAAAAGGTCGGGGGAAAAAACGAAAATCTGGGGGGTTTGTGTGGTCAAATCGCAACGGAAGGCACGCAAACGAGAAACAATAGGTTTCTCCAAGGGCGCCTTAGGGCACGGGGGTTTGTCAAAATTGTGCGGGTGGCTGCTGTCTCGCTAGAGGAGGAGGCATGTTGAAAGGAAAGAAAAAAAAGAGAAAGGTTTTGGCGACTGCGTGTTTTTGGCCCCAACTCGCGCGCGTTTGTCTCCTTCTCCACTCGATTCTCTCTCTAGTCTCTCCACTGCTCTCTCTCTCTCTCTCTCCTTCTCTCTCTCTCTCTCTCTCTCTCTCTCTCTCTCTCTCTCTCTCTCTCTCTCTCTCTCTCTCTCTCTCTCTCTCTCTCTTTCTCTCTCTCTCTCCCTCCAATGAGTGGGAGGAGTTCGTATGACCTCTCGCTGCTCTAAGTGGTGGGTTGTTTCGTACCAAAAAAAGGGTGCTGTGGTGGGTTGAACGCTGGCGGTTCTCTCATTTTTTTTTGTTCTTCTCGTTTTCTTTTGTTTGTCAAAAATGTCGAGGAGGGCAACGAAGCCTCTCTCTCTCTCTCTCTCCTCCTCCTTCATCGCTAGAGGAGGCCCGCGGCGACAGCAGCGGCGAGCCTCGCCGCGGCGTCGAACCGGGCGTTGATCTCCAGGACCAGCGAGCGGGTGTCGAGGGCCAGGCCCAGGGGGCCCGCGCTGATGCCGCTGCCGGGCGCCTTGAGTGTCGGCGGCCCGGCGACGGCGCTCCCGAGCGCGGCCTCGACTTGCTCGGGGCGCAAGCCCGCCAGCGAGAGCGAGATGAGCGAGCGGGGCGTGGCGGCCTGGACCTCCCTGTTGCTGCCTACCTCCCGCTGATGCGTCTGCTGCTCCTCCTGCAGCTCGAAGGGCGAGCGCGGGCGGCGGCAGCGCTGGAGCTGCTCCTCCGAGCCGCCGCTCGAGGCGGCGGCGGTCCCGGAGCCGCAGCACTCGGCGGGCAGCCCGACGTCGAAGGCCGACCCTGGTGGCGGCGGCGGCGCGGCGTCCCCCCAGTAGTCCCTCCCGAGGGCCCTGAGGCGGCGCGGGGGGCGCGGCGCGGTGGGGAGCGGGAGCAGGGGCGGGGGGGAGCTGGTGCCGACGGGCGGCGCGGAGGGGCGCGGCGGCAGCGGCGTCGTCGGCTGCTCCGGGGCGGCGGCGGCGGCGGCACGAGCGGCGGCGGCGTCACGAGCGGCGGCGGCGTCACGAGCGGCGGCGGCGCTCTTGGCGGCTGCGGCGGCGTTGCACGCGGCGCGGAGCATCCCCTCGCCGCCGCCCGAGCCGAAGCAGCTCCCGCTCGAGCGGAGGCTCGACGAGCGCGACGGCGTGCGGGGGGTCGCCGCCTGGCGCGGCTGCCGAGGCCGCGAGGTGAGCTCGTCGAGCGACGGGCGGCGGCGCTGCGTCGCCGCCGAGGCGTCGGAGAAGCAGGACGAGCCGCCCTCCTCCTCTCCCTCGTCCTCGTCCGAGGAGACCAGGGCGTCGAAGCGGCGCTTGTTGCCCCTCTCGCTGAAGAAGAGGACGGGGGCGGCGGCGGCGGCGGCGGCGGCAGCGGGGGAGGTATAGCCCTCGTCGTCGGAGTCGTAGAGCCCGGCGGTGATGGCGCGGAGCAAGGTGGTCGCGGCGTGCTGCTCTCCGGCAGTCAGCTCGTCGGCCGCCGTCGCCAGCGGGAAGCAGTAGGTGGCTGTCGTTTTTTTTTTTTTTTTTTTTTTTTTGTGCTCTCAGGCAGGGGGTCCGAGCACAGAGCTAGGTGTTGGTGAAAAAAAGGTCCGTCGGGGTCCGAGAGAGAGAAAGCAGGCTGCGTCTTGAGGAAACTTCTTGGAGGAGGCCACAGGGTTTCTCTCGAAGAAAAAGAACAGGTACTTTTGATCATGCATCTTCCCCGCCCCCCAATTCACGCTCAATACCCTCTGTTCGCGTCCTTTCTTTCGCGTCGCGTCCAAGGCAGATCCGAGCGCGTCCGCTGGCACGTCCAAGAGTGAAAATGCAGGGCCGGAAGGAGCGGCCACGCGGGCGGAAAGAGCGGACACGCGCCTTTCTTCCTCGGTGTACAAGAAACGAAAAGGTAGAAGAGGGGCGAGCAAAAGAAACTCGACGGCTCCTGCATCCCCTGCGGACCTCAACGCATCCCCCCCCGCGCGCCGTCGCACCTGCGAGATTTAAGCGCAATTCCCCTCGCAGGGGCACGCTCACGATCACATCAATTCGAAAACGCACCTGCGAGCATGTTCCTGGAAGCACCAACTGGGTTGCTGAAGAGGCAAAAGAGTCTGGGGGGTGTTGGCGGAGACGAGGGGGTCGAGAATGATCACGTCGGCGGAATTCGCTCCCTGTTTTTCAAGGAGGAGCGCGCTTTCCGCGTTTCGCTTGATCGCTCCGTCAACGGAATACGAGTAGAGATCTGAATCGCCCTCGGAGAGCGTGGAGAAGGGAACAAGGGAGAGGCTGCGCCCGAGGTCGCGGAGACAGAGGGAGAAGACACAGAGATGGGGGTAGCTGAAAAAGAACCAGAAGTGTCCTTGATTTTTCGGCTTTGCTCGTCTGGAAAAAAAAGGTTCCTCTCTTTGCTGATTCTCTTTTTCTCTTTTTCTCGTCCTCGTGGGGCAGCCTTCTTTTTTCAGCAGGAAAGAGTTCGGTTGGAACAAAGGGGGAAAAGAAATGCGGGTTTTTTCGCCTTAACATTTTTTTCTTTTTCGTCCCCCCCCCAAAAAAAACTCCCCCTCTCTCCTCTAACTCTCCCCACCTCGAAACACCACCCTAGCGCGCCCCTCCAGGAGGAGGCATCGACCCGGCGACGTCGCCGTACGGCGGCGGCGGCGGCGGCGGGCCGTCGCCGCTGGCGTGGAAGCTCCCGCTCCCCCCGCCGCCCCCGACCTGCTGCGAGATCTTCCCCGTCGCCGCGGTCGCCGCCCCTCTCGCCCAGCGCCACCCTTTGCTGAAGCCCGTGCCCACGGCGGTCGCCGCCGCGGCGACGCGCTCGTCCTCCAAGGCCTTCGCGCCGATCCCCTTGACGGCCCCGGCGGCCGCCCTCGCGCCCGCGGAGACCCGGTACCTGGCGTCGAGCCCCTGGGCGGCGCCCGCCGTCGCCGCGGCCGCCCGCGCCGCGCCGGCCGCGACCCTCTCGCCCGCCCTGGCTCGCGCCAGCGGCTCGCCGACGCCGAGGGCAAAGTCCTCCTGGACCTCGAAGACCTCGTGGGCGCAGTCGGCGTCCGCGGCCTCGTCGAGCCAGGCCTGCAGCGCGGCCGCGGAGTCGACGTCCCAGAGGGAGCAGGACCTGGACCCGGACGAGGGGACGAGCATGCGGCACTTGAGGTTGGGGGGCGGGGACTTGTGTCGGACGAGGTCGAGGAGGGAGATCATGGCGAAGGGGACCTGCGGGGGAGTGTGTATGCGTGGGGTGGGTGGGTGGGTGGGTGAGGGGGGGGGGGGGGGGGGGGGGGGGGGGGGGGGGGGGGGGGGGGGGGGGGGGGGGGGGGGGGGGGGGGGGGGGGGGGGGGGGGGGGGGGGGGGGGGGGTG
>Ga0210003_1000486_pt1 | contig 35877 bp, 22 predicted proteins | sample LantaG_FD_182804 | JGI IMG/M metagenome (GOLD analysis project Ga0210003, IMG submission 182804) | Deep subsurface microbial communities from Baltic Sea to uncover new lineages of life (NeLLi) - Landsort_02402 metaG (SPAdes) (version 2) | ecosystem: Environmental > Aquatic > Marine > Oceanic >...
CCGCGACCATGTCAATCTCGTCGGCCCCGGCAAAGATTGCATCCCTGGCCTGGGCAGCCTTTATCTTCGTCGAATCGGCGCCGAGCGGAAGGCTAACGACGCCGCCGACGGCGACTTTCGAGCCGGCCAATAATTCGGCTACCAGCGCCACCCAGCGACCGTTGACGCAGACCGTATGAAAGCCGTAGGTTTTTGCCTGGCGGCATTGCTGCTCGATTTGTTCCTGCGTTGCCGTCGCATCGAGCAGCGTATGGTCGATGCAGCCGGCCAATTCCTTTTCCGATATATTCTGTTCAATGTTCGACATTTGCTATCCACCAGGTACGAGATTACTCAATTTATAAACAACATCTCAGGTATTTTCGCAACAGAAAATGTCCGGATGAATAATTTTCAACAGTTTGTTTTCAGGTATTCTTTCTTCTTAAAAAAGACCACCGCGCTGTCTATGCTGCCGAAGACTTTTGTCGCCGTCTGGGTTACAAAGACCGAAGGGCTCTGCTTTGCCGTCCAGATGACGTAGACTTCTTTTGCCGCTTCGTGGGCGTGCTGAAGCTCTCTTTCGACGCCGCTGGAGATGGCTGCCCGTCCGTCCTCCAGGCTCGGTACAAGGCTGATAATCATCTCCGACTGGTCGATCAGCATGAAATCCCGTGCATACGTCTGACTGTTAATATCGCGCTGGATCTGCCGGACTTCATTCAAATCCAGCCGGACTTGCCGGCCCAATGCCGCGGCCTCGACATAGTCCAATCCTTCCTCTCCGGCCCGCCGGGCCTTGTCCGGCAGGTAGCATTCCTCCAGATCGCCCGGGTCAAAGCAGATAAACGATTGTTTCATCAATCGCCGGAATTCGTTAATCTCCTCTTGCACGTTCTCCATGTTACTGACGGCGGTCATCGGGAAGCTCAAATAGGCTCTTTTCATACGACCGTCGAAAACAAGCCTGTAGAATGTTTCAGCCGTCCCGGCTCCGGCGCCGCGGGCAAGGCAATACAAAGGAACCGTCTCGTCAATCCCCTTGCAGAGCATTTCCGTGCCGAGAATTTCTTCTTCCCGCCAGACAATCAGATCTTTCAAACTATGCTCGACTGCTTGATGTTCGACAAGCCGTGTGTGCAGAGCGACAACGCCATCTATCAGGCAGACATACATATCGGCGTTGATCTGGCGCATCTGGTCGAAATCCACCGCCGGGAACAATCCGTGTCGCCAGCGGAACGTTGCGTGAGTATTGACAATTAGATTGGGAGCTGTTGCGGCCTTCGCGATAATATCTTTGAAAACGCTCCGGCGAAGCGAGCTGAGCCTTTTCATCGGGATATCCAGAATCTTGCCGGGCGGAATATCGGGCGCCTCTGCATACATTCGATCACCAACGTTGCACAGCAGCACCTCTTTGCCTCGTCCGGCGGCAAATTGACAGACATCCTCAAGGTAGCTCTTCTTATCGACCCCGACCATTCCGGTAACAACAATAATCATATCCAATCCATTCTCAAAATGTACCAATAAGCTTGTGAACCGCTACGATATACGATAACCATCCTGTTGGCAAATGAATCTTCGCCGAACCACCCTAGATGAAACAATAACATCTTATATTTCGATAAAGTTTTTTCTTGGAAATCTCAGTTTATGTTGTAGATTAACTACTAATATAGCGGGTTTACATTGGGTTATCGGATTCTCGACGGTGCGCTCGTACTTATAAAATTTTCGGCGTTCAACTGATGGAGACGGAGTAAAGGGAAATGCCGAACTAGGATTTACTCGTTGGATTCTTTTACAGAAACAAGTCAATATAGTTAAGTCTACAGACTACTATGCGATATATACTCATCTCACTTACTCAAACCGCCGGCGTTATTCTGCTTGCCGGTTTTGGAATCTTCCTTGGGCGATGGTTCTCCCGTCAGCGAAGTCGCTTATGGCTCGGCGGGTATATAGTCCCACTACTGCTTGTTGTAATCATCGGGATTCCAAGGTGGTCACCCCGGATCGAGTTGATCCCGCCGTTCAGTTGGATCATGGCCGACCGCATGGAATTCGTCGCAATAGCGTTCATCTGCACAATTCTGCTGACGACGCCGCTTTCACGGATCAAGCAACGCCGCCAGCGCTTGGCTGTATTTCTCTTTATGATCCTTTTTACGGCCTACTTCTCTGTCACACCGTTCCTGATGCCCGTCTTCGCATACGCCCACCTTTCCGGGCTGGAAACAACAATCGACAACGATGGCGTCTGTCTCCAGAGCAACGAATACAACTGCGGCCCTGCAGCCGCAGTTACCGTACTGAGGAAAATCGGAGTTCCGGCCGAAGAAGGGCAGCTCGCTTTGCGGGCGCACACTACTCGCTTCTCAGGTACACCAACGGATTCTCTGTGCGCAGCTATCCGCAGTTGCTACTCGGTCTCTTGTCGCACTATCTATTGCCGAACTGTTCACGAACTCCAGGGCAGAGAACCGTTGATTGCTATTGTTAAGTACAGTAATATGGTAAATCATTATGTTGCCGTACTGTCAGTAACAGACAAGGATGTAGTCCTCGGTGATCCTCTCGAAGGAATACGGACATGTACACACAAAGAATTCGAGAAAGAATGGCGCAAGTGTGTGATCGTCCTTGAGAAGAATCAAACAAGGCAATTGAACAAGGCTAAAAGCTAAGATCGGTCCCACTGAACATAAAGAGATATCGAAAAAATGAATGGAAGCAAAACCGTACGAGTCGTTCGCTGGATAGCAAGAATTTCTTCTGGAATCACGGCCGCATTGATTCTATTGATCTTCATTGGTGAAGGTCTTACTGAAGGATTTGAATCTTTGCTTCATATGTCAGTCCGTGAAACCTTAATGATGGTCGCATTTGTCGCTCTGTGGCTGGGATTGCTGCTGGGCTGGAAATGGGAACTCTATGGCGGTTTATTTACAATCTGTGGAGTCACAGCCTTTTACCTGGTGGATTATCTGTTCTCAGGTACACTCCTAAGATTGCCTTTCCCCGTAATCGTTGCGTCGCCAAGTCTGTTATTCCTCTATTGTGGATTTCAGACCAGAAAGAAACCAGGGGTTGAGAGTGCCTGATAAAGGTTATTGCCCGATGCCGCTTATGTGGCTGATCAGCGTTGGCCACTTGAATGTATTAGTCGGTTTGGCCTTGAGGGTGGATTCCCCCCAGTCGAGGTTCGAGAGGGCGAATCTAAAATCAAATTTATATTTTTTCCAGTTACTGTAAAAATAGTTACAGATTTTTCAGCCGCTGCTGTCGGTCGTAATCCTTCAGCGCTGCGATTATTTCCGACATGTCGCCGGCCAGAACCTTGTCGAGGTTGTAGATAGATAAGTTGATTCTGTGGTCGGTTACACGATTTTGCGGGAAGTTATACGTTCTGATTTTCTGAGACCTGTCACCCGAGCCGATCATGATCTTGCGTTGTGAATCTCGTTCGGCCCTTATCTTGCTCATATGATGTTCATAAATTCTGCTTTTTAAAAGCCGCCATGCTTTGGCGCGATTTTTGTGCTGGCTCTTTTCGTCCTGCATATGGACGGTAATCCCGGTCGGGATGTGTTCGAGTTTAATAGCGCTGCTGACCTTGTTAACGTTCTGGCCTCCCGGCCCGCTGGACCTGCAGACGTGCTCGATGACTTCATCGGGGGCAATTTCAATATCAAGATCTTCGGGCTCGGGCAGAACGGCAACGGTCGCCGCCGAGGTATGGATTCTGCCCTGAGACTCGGTCTCCGGCACTCGCTGGACACGATGGCCGCCCCCTTCGTAGCCTAATTCGGACCATACGCCCGGGCCTTTGACGCTGAATATGGCTTCGCGAAAGCCGCTCTTCTCGGTAACACTGAAATCAAGCTGCTCGATCTTCCATTTGCGAGTCTCCGCGTACCTGGTGTACATCTCATAAAGATCTCGCGCGAACAGAGCCGCTTCTTCGCCGCCGGTGCCGGCACGTATTTCAATAATGACCGAATCGATATCCATATCGTCGGCCATGATCATAGTGTTCGTGATTTCTTCGATCAGGCTGTTCTTTTGTTCTTCGAACTGCGGTATTTCTTCTTTTGCCAGCGCTTTGAAATCTTCGTCGGCGGAGCTGTCGGACAATATTTGCTTGGCCTCTTCTATACCGGCCTCCGCTTTTTTGTACCGGCGGTATTTTGTGACTATTGTTTTAAGCTTGCCCTTCTCTTTGGATAGAGCGATAAACTTGTTCGGGTTGGAGGCGACTTCCGGCTCGAAAATCTGCTTTTCGATCTCGCTATAGCGCGCTTCGAGCTGGTCGAGTTTTGCCAGTAGACTGTCTTTTTGTTCAGCCATATATACCGTCCGCTAAAGGTACGAAATGACAGCTAAAAGCCATTGTGCCGTCGTTGAACAATCCGTTTGCACTTGACCAAAAGAACAAAAAGCCCCCAGCCCGGTTTTATCAGGATGGGAGCATGAATCGTAACCTGAGGAATCAGCTATTGTTGCTGGTCTTTTTTGCTCTCGTTTGGTTTTTTGCCGGCTGTGGCCGTCTTGATGTAACTCTTGCCGTACTTCTTCTGGAATCGCTCTATTCGACCGGCTGTATCGACAAATTTCTGCTTGCCTGTATAGAACGGATGGCACATCGAGCATATTTCTGCATGGATTTCTTTTGCCGTGCTGCGAGTCTCGAATGTACTGCCACAACCGCAACGAACCACTACTTTTTCATATTGTGGATGTATTTTTTCTTTCATAACTAAAAAGCTCCGAAATTTCTAAACTGTTAATGATAACAATATCGGCAAAATATTTCAATAGAAAAATTTTGCAATTATGTGCTATTGCGGTTATATTTTTTCCGGTTTATTGGCAATATAATACAGGTAGAGCAAAATGGGAATCAAACTCGTAGTTATCGGTGCCGCCGGTCGAATGGGCCGGCGTATTCTTTCGCTGGCCGCCGAAACCGGCCAATTCGATATTATTGCGGCCGTTGAGAGACCGGGCCATCCCGATATCGGCAAGGTTTACAGCCTCGAATCGGCATCCGGGCCGATAGATGTCGCCCTGACCGAAACCTATCCTGCCGCTGCAGCGGAGGTAGCAATCGACTTTTCACAGCCCGAAGCGGTGGACGAAACCATTGATTACTGCCTTAAAAACAACGTTGCCCTGGTATCAGGCATAACCGGTCTTAGCGAGCCGCAGCGAGATAAAATGAAAGCCGCTTCCGACCAAATCCCCCTTATTTACGGGACCAATATGAGCGTGGGGATGAATGTTTTATTCGCTCTGGTCGGAAAAGCCGCTTCAATGCTCGGCGACGAATACGACATAGAAATCGTCGAGCAGCACCACCGTTTCAAGAAAGACGCCCCCAGCGGCAGCGCTCTTACGCTGGCCGAGAACATTTGCAATGCGACAGGGCGGGATTTCCCTGAAGCTGTCACTAACGGCAGGTGCGGCAAGGACGCCCTCAGGCAAAAGGGCACTATCGGCATGCACGCGGTCCGCGCAGGCGATATCACCGGCGTTCATTCGGTAATTTTCGGTACGCTCGGCGAGACGGTTACGCTCAATCATACGGCCAACAGCCGGGACACGTTTGTCCGTGGAGCTTTGCGAGCCGCAAAATGGCTCGTCGGGAAAAAGCCGGCCACATATTCTATGGCGGACGTTCTGGGCATAAAAAGCTAAGATAAAACCGTATCGCCCAAAGCCAAATCGTCGCTTCTACTTAAGTCTAAGGAAGCCTTTTTTTGCTTTTTTGGGCTTTTTCTCTTTCGGCTTCTTCTCTTTTTTGACTTTGACCTTTTTGGCCTTTTTCTCTTTTGGAGCAGACATATCGCGCTCGCCGGTAAACATGAAAGCCGCTACGGCCACCAGGCCCGCCACAACAGCGGCTCCGCCCATGATATACCAAATGAAGGCCTGTACAGACCCAAGAATCGAAGGCATCACGCCCCTTAGACCGGAGACCGCCACAACGCTGGTATAAATAACAACCGCCAGCGGGAGAAACAGCAGCATTCCGAGAGTGTTACTTTGCGAATCTGGTGCCGTCTCGATCATTGCCTGGGCTAATGGCGCCATATCGAGAGCTGCCTGGGGAGCGAGAAGATCATCTTCGGAGACCATTTGATCCGCATCGGCGGTAACTGCCGCTGCCGAATCGCCCTCAGCTTCACCCAGTTCCTTACCTTCGTCCTCAGCGGTGTAAATCTCATCGAGAATGCCGCCTAACGAAGTGTCATCGGCCTGCAGCGAAAGGTCCAGCAATCCCGAACCGCTTCCGAAGCTATCCAGGTTCACATCTCCTTCGATCTCTTCCAGCGGCACTTCGGGCGTTGTCCCGCCTGCGCCGGTCGGAATCGCCGTCTCGGCCATCGTGTCATCTGTTATGGCGTAATCCTGGTCTGTCTCACCGAGAACGCTGGTTCCCAGCCCGGTCAGTGCCGTGTCCGCGTCGGTCAGATCGTTCGACATAAGCGGAGCGCCTGTCTCGGGCGCCAAAAGAATTTCATCGCTGTCCGCCGCTGACTCCGACGGCTTCGGTGCTTCTGGCTCCGGCACTTCGGCTATCGGTACTTCCGGCATCAATTCCTCGGCTTCCGACTCCTCGGCTTCTGGTTCGTCCAGTTCCGCCTCAAGTGCTGAAAGGGACGGGACCTCTTCGTCCGAGAGAGCTTCCAGATCAGAAATATCTTCTTCCGGTTCGGCCAGATCGAGTTCTACAGCTTGATCCTCTTCGGCCTCCGGTTCGGCGAAGTCGAGTTCTACGGCTTCCTCTTCTTCGGCCTCTGCTGCCGGGATTTCCGGTTCCGGAACTTCAGGTTCGGTTACTTCGAGTTCCGGGACCTCGGGCTCTTCTGATTTGGCTTCCAACATTAAAGCCTCGATTTCGTCGATTTTGAACAACAAATTCGCGCCATCACGAAACTCACGCAACTTGCCTTCCTGGACGATTTCTTTGAGTTGCTCTTCGGTCTTATTGAGTTTTTCGGCGGCTTCCTGTAAGGAATAGAACATTCCTGCCATAATCACTTACCTCCAACAAGCCGACAATCCGGCTGTATGACGTTCTTATAGGCCTTCCAAAGAAAGCCTCTGATATTATGTATTGTATCCGAACCGCCCGAAAGATGCAACCTTTTTTTTACTGAAAATTACCCTAATCCTCTTATTTGACTGATGTTTCGAACAATTTTTCGCTCCCGACCGCCCGAGGACGGAGTACCTCCGGATTTACTAATGACAATTTCCTATTTACTATTTGGCCATCCATTGCTTTCGAACTCATTCTTTTTTTAGGATTCAGAGCTTAGTGCTTAGGATTTCCGGCCAAAGGCCTTCTTATTTTAGAATTCACTAATGAGCATATATTACAGAGCGTTTCTCAGGGGAAAATGTTGCTAATGAAATTGAGAAAAGCGAAGAATTTTGGCTTAAATTTTGTTTTTGAGCAACTTTTGGGGCGGGATTAAGTAAGCAGGCCGAGGGTATTGACCGAATTACCCTTTATATGTTAAAATAAGTAAAGTTGCAGTATGAATTTTTGCTTTTTTATGACCCATAATACGGCATCACGCATAAATGAGGGGGGCCATGTTTTGCTGGTTCTTGAAAGTCTTAAAGCCGGCTTTGGTTTATGTGGTGAAGCACAAAGAAACACAGCCGGGGCATCGGTTAGGTTGGCTCATGGCCGAAAATGGGGATTTTCGAAGTTAAAACCGCTGTTGGGAACCTAAGGCATTGACGAACAAGGAGATATGAAATGCTCAGAGCCGTCGAAATCTTTACGCTCTGTTTGGTATTGGTCGTATTTTTAGCCGGCCCGGCCTCTGCTCAGCTCGATCCGGATGACGATCCCAATGAGTACGACAACACGGATCTCTTTACCACGCCCGTGATCAGCGAGTTCATGGCGAGCAACGGCAGCAAAGAGCCGCTGGCCGATGGCGAGTTGCTCGACGAAGACGGCGAATCTTCCGATTGGATCGAGATTTACAATCCGACGGACCAGGCCGTTCATCTGGGCGGCTGGTACCTGACCAACGATGCCGGCAATCTCGATCAGTGGAAGTTTCCGAACGGCGTCGCGCTCAATCCGGGGCAGTTCCTGATCGTCTTCGCTTCAGGCAAGGACAGGTCGGCAGCCGGCGCAGAACTGCACACGAATTTCAGGCTCAATATCGACGGCGAGTACCTGGCGCTCGTCCAAAGCGACGGCGTCACAATTGCACACGAATATGGCCCGAAATTTCCGCGGCAATTGACCGACGTCTCATACGGCCTGGGGCAATACGCCACTGCGCTTATACCCCCGGGGGCGAGGGCTTCTTACCGTGTCCCCACCGCCGGAGATTTGGGCAAAGACTGGAGAGAACTGAGCTTCGACGATTCGGCATGGAATACCGGACCCACCGGCATCGGCTTTGGCAATACCGCACCGGGATTCGAAGTTATCTACTACAAGGCGAACACAACCGTCGGCGACCTGGACACCGCCGAGCTGGTAATCAGCAATCCATCATATCAGAGTTCGGTGGCTGCCGAGACGGCGCCGGTTATCAACTATTTCAACACCAGCGGCGGCGGTAATTACGCTAATGACAATCCGTTTCCATCCACGGTTATAGGCGGAGATGTGGACGATTATGTTGTCCTCGTGACTGGCAAAGTTCTGATCCCCCAAAGCGGCGACTGGACGTTCGGCGTCAACAGCGATGACGGCTTCGGAGTGGAAATGACCAACGGGGCCAATGTGCTGACGTTCTCTTACCCATCCCCGCGTTCGGCAAGCGACACGCTTGTGACTTTCAACATTCCACAATGGGGCTTATATGACCTGCGCCTTGTATTCTACGAGCGGGGCGGCGGCTCGGCACTGGAATTTTTCGCAGCCCAGGGACGTCATTCATCGTTCAACGCGTCACGCTTCCGGCTGGTAGGCGATGTGGCCGGCGGCGGGTTCTACGTAGTCAGCTCCAGCGACGAAGCCAGCACAAACATCGAACAGCAGATGAAAAACGTCAACGCCTCGCTGTGGGCACGAATCGAATTCGAGGGTGACCAGACCGGCTTCTTCGACTCGCTGGCGCTGCGGATGAAATACGAGGACGCATTTGTGGCATATCTCAACGGCGACGAAATCGCCAGGAGTAATTTCACCGGTACGCCCCGGTGGAACTCCGCCGCCGACAGCGATCGCCCGAACGAGCTGGCCTCGGAATTTGCGCACTTCGACATTTCCGATCTGACCGGAGATTTGCGGGAGGGCAAAAACGTGCTGGCGATTCACGGATTAAACGATGCCAAGGCCGACGGGGAGTTCCTTATCCTGCCCGAGCTTATCGCCGCCAGCAACCGGATGGTGCCGCAGTACTTTTCAACAGCGACACCGGGGCAGTTCAACGTTTCCGGCGCGATGAATATTGTAGCCGACACGGCATTCAGCGTCGATCGCGGCTTCTACGACACTCCCTTCGAACTCGCTATCACATGCGCTACGCCGGGTGCCACGATACATTATACCCTGGACGGCAGTGCTCCCAGCGAAACGCACGGCAACGAGTACTTTGTCCCGATTCGAATACAGACGACTACATGCCTGCGTGCGATGGCCTTCAGGCCCGGCTGGATGTCAACCGATGTCGACACTCAAACATATATTTTCCTCGACCATGTGATTCATCAACCGGGCGATCCATTTGGCTTCCCTCGTCAGTGGGGCTCGACTACTGCGGACTACGAGATGGATACCGAGGTGGTCAACGATCCGTTATACCGAGGGCGGATGAGAGAGTCGCTTATGTCACTACCGACCATGTCGATTGTGACAGAAACAGACAACCTTTTCGGCGGCAGCGGCATATATTCGAACTCACTTTCAGCCGGCGTCGCCTGGGAACGGTCGACTTCGGTCGAATATTTTTATCCCGACGGCACGACTGGATTTCAGGTGAATGCCGGTTTGAGAATTTACGGCGGCAATCCGTTCCGCGGTATGAACCTCACGAGAAAAAAATCGTTCCGCCTGCTCTTCAAGCGACAGTACGGCCCGACCAAACTGAATTTCCCGCTGTTCGACGCCAAAGATGCGGCCGCGAGTTTCGATACGATTGTACTTCGGGCCGGATCTAACGACGGCTGGAACAACTGGGGCGGCACTAATTCTCAGTATATCATTGACGAGTTCATGCATCGCATGCAGTTGGATTTGGGGCAGGTTTCACCTCACGGGACATTCGTGCACCTGTACGTCAACGGGCTCTACTGGGGCCTGTATCATCCGACAGAGCGTCCGATGGCATCTTTCTGCGCCAATTATTATGGCGGTGACAAAGAGGAATGGGACGCCCTCAATTCCGGCACGCCCACAGGCGAGAGCAAGACCACTACATGGAACGCCATGCTGAGCCAGGTAAGCCGCGGACTGACGGACACCGAGTCTTACCAGAAGATACAGGGCAACAATCCGGACGGCACAAGAAATCCCGGTTATGATAATTTGCTGGATATTGAAAACTATATCGACTGGTTGTTCTCGAACTTCTGGGGCGGCACGGGTGACTGGCCCGGGCACAATTACTTTGTTGGCTGCCGCCGGCCGCCGAACGCTACCGGATTCAAGTTTTTTAACTGGGACTCGGAAGGCGCGGTTACCATCTGGTCGAATCTAAATCAGAATGTCACCGGAGTCGAAAATGGCGGCGCCCGGCCGTACAGGGCACTCAGAGAGAACGAGGAGTTTCGTATGCTCTTCGCCGATCACACCTACCGGCACATGTTTAATAACGGCCCGGCAACAACGCAGGCATCTTACGCCCGCTACAAGCAGCTCGCCGACCAGATCGAGCTGGCTATTATCGCTGAGTCGGCACGCTGGGGCGACCAGGCGCGCAACAGGCCCTATACGCTGGCCGACTGGAAGGCCTCTCGCGACTACATACTCGGCACTTACATGGCGCGGCGCTCGGCGATTGTCCTTGGACAATTACGCAACGCTGGCCTCTATCCGTCCATTGACCCGCCGACCTTCAATATCAACGGCCAGCCGAAGCACGGGGGGCGGATTCCCGCCGCTCACGTCTTATCGATGACAGCTCCTTTGGGGACGATTTACTATTCGACTGACGGCAGCGACCCGCGACTGCCCGCCAAGCAGGAGATAATAAGCAACGTGACACTTGTAGACGAGAGCGCCGCCAAGCGTGTGTTCGTTCCGAGAAGCTCGATCGACAATAACTGGAAGGGCGGCGGAGTTTTCAACGACTTGGCTTGGACATACAGCAGCGGCAGCCCGGGCGGTGTCGGTTACGAAAGAAGCTCGGGTTATCAAAATTACATCAGTCTCAGCCTCGAAAGCCAGATGTATAACGTTAATACCACCTGCTACATACGCATCCCGTTTACTATCGACTCAGCCCAAATGGCCGGCTTGAACTTTATGAGATTGAACATCCGGCACGACGATGGTTTTGTTGCTTATCTCAATGGTACCGAGGTGGCCCGGCGCAATTTCACAGGGACACCGGCCTGGAACTCCAAAGCGGACGGCTCACAAAACGACTCCGCAGCCGTCAACCTGGAAACGATCGATATATCAGCTTTTACCGACAGACTGAAACGCGGCACCAACATATTGGCAATCCAGGGCATGAACAATTCTCTAACAAGTTCCGACATGCTGATCTCCGCCCAGCTAATCGCCGGGCAAAGCACTCCGCCCGAGGAAGTTTTGACGCCGAGCGCGATAAGATATACCGGGCCGATCCAGTTGGCCGAGAGCACGCACATCAAGGCGCGTCTCCTGAACGGCACCACATGGAGCGCCCTGAACGAAGTAATCTTTGGCTTCGGACCGGTTGCCGAAAATCTGCGAATCACCGAGATAATGTACAACCCGCAGGACAATGGAGATCCGGACGACCCGAACACCGAATTCATCGAGCTGAAAAACATCGGAACCGGGACGCTGAACCTGAACCTGGTTCGCTTCACGAACGGCATCGATTTTACCTTCCCGTCTCTCGAGCTTGCAGCAGGTCAATACGTCCTCGTGGTCAAAGACGTCGAGGTGTTTACAGCCCGGTACGGCATGGACTTTATTATCGCCGGCGAATATTCCGGCAGCCTGAATAACGCCGGCGAAAGAATCGAGCTTCAAGATGCCGTCGGTCAAACCATACTGAATTTCAGTTACAGTGACAACTGGTACGATATTACCGATGGGATGGATTTCTCTCTGACGATAGAAGATCCGACCGCTGCCGACCCGAACCAGGCCGGCAGCAAGAGCGCCTGGCGACCGAGCGCCGAAGCCGGCGGCTCACCCGGCCGGGACGATACGGGTCTGCTCCCCGCGCTTGGCGAGGTCGTGATTAACGAGATATTAGCTCATTCACACGCCGGCGATCCGGACTGGATAGAACTGCACAACACCACCGAAACTGCAATTAACATTGGGGGCTGGTTCCTCAGCGACAGTTCCGTTGACTTTATGAAATACGAAATTGTCGCCGGAACTACTATCGAACCATTCGACTACATCGTATTTTACGAAGACCTTAATTTCGACAATCCTGGCGATCCGGGCTGTCACGTACCTTTCGCCCTTAGCGAGAACGGTGAAACACTTTATCTACACTCCGGCGCCGGCGGTGCATTGACCGGATACAACAACCAGGAGGATTTCGGCGCCTCGGAGACCGGCATAGCCTTCGGCCGCTATCAGAAGAGTACCGGCTCGTATAATTTTGTGGCAATGAGCGTTAACACGCCGGGCAGCGCCAATGCCTATCCCAAAGTCGGCCCGATCGTCATCAGCGAGATTATGTACAATCCCGTCTCCGGCAATCAGAACCAGGAATATATCGAACTGCTCAACATCAGCGATTCTGTTGTTACGTTGGCCGAGTACGATAATGAACAACTTATTGACGTGCCGTGGCGGCTCGCCGATGACAGCAACGGAATCAGATTCGATTTCCCGCTCGGCACGACCATGGCCCCCGGTGAGTATCTGCTGCTGGTCAAGGACATGGCGGCATTTGATTCGGCATATCCCACCGCTGCCGGCGGCGTACAAATCTTCGAATGGGGTGTAGGAAGACTAAACAACGCCGGGGAGAAAATTCAGCTCTCCAAGCCGGGCGACCAGGCCAAAGGCGCTCGCTATTATATCCGCGTTGACCGCGTCAATTACAGCGATGGTTCTCATCCGATTGGCGAGGACCCATGGCCGAGCGAGCCGGACGGGTTTGGCAAATCACTGATGCGCATAGTGCCCGTCGATTACGGCAACGATTCAGAAAATTGGACCCCGGCGGATCCTTCGCCCGGCTTTTAGATTCGCTAAGCGACTTCGAAGGCCCACGCCGGCATCAGATCTGTTCTTGCACCACGAACGGCTTGCGATAGTCTCTTGTTGCAAAGTCATAGCGCCCGAATCAGGCAGCGAAACTCCGGACTTTTGCCTGGTTCGGGCGTCTTACTGATAAGCCGCAAGCGGGCTATTGAGGTCTGCCCGGCCGGCGAGGCTGAATTTGCGTTTGATTTTTCATTTTCAGCTCCTTTCAAAGTTTGTGATTACGAAATTTTATTCTGACAAATCATTTTGTGCCTTGCTGGCTTTTGTTGTAGAACTGATGCTCACGCATTATTTTCCGCTGCTTTGTCCAGTTTGCTTCGTCCATATTATATCTGTCCTCTCTTTGTTGCTCGGCGTATTTTTTGAGCTTCGGAGAATCGTAGCGGACCGCATTGTCTTTGAGATACGCTTCATTCTCGAACAACAGTTCACAAGCCTGCTTCATTTCTCCTTTATCCCGTAGTTTCAATGCCAGTTCGTTGCGTTCGGTGGCGATAAGCTCAATCACATCGGCCATTACGTCATGATTGGTTTGTCTTTCGATTAGTTCTTCTGAATTTGAAAAATTCACCTCTACATGACTGCTAAATCTGTCGGTCGTATGGGTTTTAAGATTCGAGTAGCTGACGTTAACCGCAGCTATTTTTAGTTTGTGCCCCCTGGCGGTTCCGGGCACTTCGGCTTCCAGCATAATGAACTTCTCGTGTTTGCTGTAAAGCTGATTGATGAAAACCTTGACATTTTGTCCCTCGATTCGCCCTTGTCTTCCGAGGAGCCGGATAGGCCTTATACCTTGTGCACATTTGATTTTTATTTGAATCTCCTGGGCTACTACGGAAAGCGCCCGTCCGAATTCGCTGTCAAAAACACCGGAAAGTTCATTAGCACTTTCAGCAAAGTAATGGCTGCCATCACTTTTATAAGCCAATTGGGTCATCAAATCTTCGTTATAACCCAGTCCCAGGCCGATTGTCGTTACCGAGATGCCATCATTAATCAAATAAGCTCCCAGCCGACCTAATTCAGTCGGAGTTTGCGGGCCGACATTTGCCAGGCCGTCCGACAATAGAACCAGCCGATTAACTCGATTGTCGGAAACGAACTTCCTCAGCTCTTTTGCCCCTTTGCTGACGCCGTCGTACAAAGCCGTACTTCCGCCGGCGCTGATGTCTCTTATCCTGCTGAATATCATTTCCTTGTCCACAGCTTTCGTAGCTGGCACCAAAACATTTACCCTTGAATCATAAGTAACAACAGAAATAATGTCGTTGCAATTGAGACGGTCGATAGCCATGACCGCTGCATCCTTTGCTTTGGCAATTTTATCGCCGTTCATCGAGCCGGATTTGTCGATTACAATTGCGATGTTGACTGGCGCACGATCCTGCCGGGTTGGCAATGTACAACCTGTCAGCCCTATGCGAAGATAAGCTACCTGCTTTTTGTGAGCTAACATGACAGGCTGGCCCATTGTAGCATCGAGCCTTAACTGACTGACAGGCGAAATGTCGGCGAAAACCAGATTTGCCTGCAGTATCAAAAAGCCGAACAGAATTGTTTGCATTAACTTTTTCATTTTACAGCTCCTTTAAAAAATTTTGTAGGATGGACAGGTTTCCGCCGTAAGGCGTCCTGTGTACTACCCATGCGGTTCATGTTTTTCCGTTACCGGCGCCAGAAATAATGCCACTGATATTCCAGATCGATTGACTTGCCGGGCTTAAGCTCGCATTCCCATGTCACGCGGCCAACGGCGTTGAAATGGTACCACCAGTATGGCCAATTGTACCAACCCCACCAGAATGGCAAGCTGTTCGGATCCATCCATCCGCCCTCGTGCCTGCCCAGGTGCGCGATTGAACCTTCGTGGCCGGCGCTGTCGATATTGCCGAGCACGGACCGGTGGATTTCCAAATTAACCGTATCAGAGCGGCGGTTTGTAAGATGGATCGTCCCGGTCAGATTACTCCGGGCGTAAGTATTGTTATCCCATTTGGCTGCATCGGGAATGCGGTCGGTTTCATTGTCGAGCTTCTCGACGGCGATATCCACGGCGGTTGTCAGCTCAAGGTCGCTCGATGCGCCGACTGCGGTATAGGTCATCATGCTCTGCGCGATGATGCGGCCCTGGCTAAGGATTAGTGCCGGAGCCGTAGTCAACGGGCATTTGGCGTTATTGGCAAGGCGTATCTTGTGCATTACCTTCGGCGAATGGTAAAGCTGTGCCAGTTTGGTCTGCTGCTGGCTGTTAAGATTGTGCCGAACCTCCGGTGGCGGCCCGAATGGAAGATCGAGCACGAAAACGTCCTGGTACTCCAGCCTATACTCGGCCACAGGCACGACCATCCGCTGGCCTTTTTTCAGGGTGACATGTTCGAGTGTGAAGATGTACAAATCCTCGTTCTTCCCGGAGCCGGCAACATCGGGACCGAGGTCGAGCATGTTGCCGTCATTGCCGGCCGGGACCTCGGCACGGCTTACAGGCATCGCGGCCTGGGTCATAATCATATTGGAAAAGGCGTAGGCGGCCTGGCTGTCGGGACGGAAGTGTCTTGAAAGCTGTGCTACGGTCTGCTGCAGCGATATCGGGTCGGGTGTGTTCTCGAACGCGAACTTCGGCACGCCAATCACGAGGTGAGCTTTGACGTTCTCGACATCCGCCAGCTCGTTGATGATGGTCGCCTGAAGTTTGACGGTGGCGTTGCCCTTGCCGTCGATATCGATTCGGTAGTTGGGTATCCAGCGAATGCCCCGCTGGACATAGACCATACCGACATCTACATCCGGTTCGGGCTTGCGTCTGCCCCAGTCGAGCTTAAGCGTCATCAAATCCCGGAACTGCTCGCCGGCCAGTTGCAGCCTGGGCTCATCGAGAAAAGTCACTTCCTGAATCCTACTGATAGGAACCGCTTTGACGCCGCCTTCGAACTTCAGCAGAACAATGCTGCCTCGCTCCGGCAGCTTTTCCGGACTTCCCGGAGGGTCGAGACTGCCGAGCTCTTCGGTGCTTCGAGTCGGAATCCCGAGAATGGTGGTCTCATAGGCGGCGAGCCCTGCTTCGATAATACGAACCCTGGCACCGATGTTCCCCTCGATGAGTTCTGGAATGGTCAGGGCGGTTCTTTTAACCGGGACTACGCGTTTATGAGAGACGACACCGGCGAGTTTGGCATTGGCATCAGCCGAATATGCCCAGAATGTTCCGATGATCGGCCTGGGCAGGTAATCGATTGTGACATTGCCATCGGTGCCGGCCGGCATCTTTCCCTCATGCAGAACGAAGGTGTGCCCGTCCTTGAAGATGGTAATCTCTTTGACAGGTATGTTTGCAAGGGATCCTTCGGAAGTATTTGCCGCCGCATCGGTCCGAATGAAAAACGTCACACAGATTCCGAGTAGAAATACAAACCGGGGCAGCCGTTTCTGAGTTTTGCTGATGTGCTTCATTTCGCTTTCTCCTTTGAAAAAAGTTTTTTAATTGGGTTTTCGAACTATATAAATTATACGATAGTTACAGTTGAGAGATGGGTAAAATGGACGTAAAATAGCAGCTATGCTTTTTTACAAAACATTTACAAAACATCAGCGTCTATATAGCCTATACTATACGTAGGAGCAGATGTGATTATGGAAGAAAAAGTATCCATATTAGTAGTCGAAGACGAAGAGAAAATCCGCTCGGCCCTGGTGGACTTCCTGGAGTTTCACAACTTCGAAGTTACCGAGGCTGCGGACGGGCTCGAAGCGGAGCGCGCCGTGGCCGGGCGGCGGTTCGATTTGATCATGCTCGATTTGATGCTGCCGAAAATCAGCGGCGAACAACTGTGCTTCAAATGGCGCAATGATGGTTTGCAGACCCCGATTATCATGCTGACCGCCAAGGGGCAGGAGCAAGAAAGAGTCGCCGGATTGAACCTGGGTGCCGACGACTATATCACCAAGCCGTTCTCGCTCGAAGAGCTGCTTGCGCGGATCAACGCGGTGCTTCGGCGAATCGACCCGGCACGCGCCGTCGGGCAGACGTTTCGATTTGCGGATTTGGACGTCGATATAGCCGGGCTGAAAATAAAACGCTCAGAACAGGAAATAAAAATCAGCAAGCGCGAGGCGGCTATCGTTCAACATTTCGCCGCGAATCCGAACCGGATCATCAGCAGAGAGGAGCTATACAAAGCGGTCTGGAACGAAACGATGAGCGAATTAGGGACACGAACCGTCGATATGCACATCGCCAAGCTCAGGAGCAAAATCGAGCTTAACGCCGCCGAGCCTGAGATTATCAAAACCGTCCGCGGCGCAGGCTATAAATACGATAGCGGCGGATAGCAAATATTCTTAACACGAGTAAAAACAAATGTATAAACGGCTCATCATATTATCGATAATCATTTTTGCGGCTCTGTGCGGGCTGGCCTGGATGGGATACCACTCCATCCGGATACGGGCGCAGGGTCTTGAGGGCGCTCGTCTGGGCGAATTCGCCGCTGTCGCCGAGCAGGTCAGGCAGGATGTCACACGTATGCTCGATGAGTTCATGCAGACCGAGCAAAGCCGCCCTTACACGGATTATCAATATTATTATGTGCCGGAGAATGTCGCGCCCGGCCGGCAGTCCACTGGAGGGCCAAGCCAACAAATGCCCGTGCTGCGCAGCCCGCTGGCCGGCCGCCTGGATCAGGGCCTGGCTTACGGCAATTTTCAAATCGAGCCTGACGGCAGCGTCATCACGCCAAACGATAACGTCGATCAAAGACAGGATCTGACCGAATCAGATAACGAGCTGTTTATCGAAGCTATCTCGAACAGGAAAAATATCGAGAAAAACCTGCTGCCGGCGCTTAGCGGAACTACACCCGGTTCTCTGAAGATGAATCTTTATAGCCGAAGCAGTACTGCGCCGCCGCCGAAAGAGCCGGAGCAGATCGTCAAGGGGGCAGGTCAGAAGGATAAATTGTCTCAAAGTTATCCCATCGAGTCTCTGCAAAGCAAAGGCCAAAAGACGCAGGTAATCGAGCAAAGGCGAGCGGTTTTTGAGCAGAATGTTCTTTCGAACGTGGCAGCTCAACCACAGCAGCAAACTCAGGAATTAGAAGCGCAGGCTGAGCAGGCAGATAGTTGGTACGAACAGCAAACAGCGAGCCCGGACGGAAGTCAAACCGATACGGTTCAGGTTCGCATCGAGCCGTTCTTTCCTGTTGTCGTACACGGCGGAGAATCCGCTTCACAACAGGCCGAATCCATCTTCGGCGGGCAGGTGTTCCTGCTGCGGCACGTACAAATCGAAGACAGACATTTGCTGCAGGGCTTCCAGCTCAATGAGAAAATGCTCATCGCGCAGATCGAGGATTCCGCATCACGATTCATGCGCAAGGGTATGAGTTATGAATTGTCGCCGGGAGAAAATGCGGCTGACAACGGGAATGTCGCCCATGCCGCGATCCTGAACTTTGGCTTTGGCGATTTGGTCCTGAACCTCAAAGAAATCGACCCCGGCTGGATCGGCAAAGAAATCCGCAATCTGCGAACATGGTATTTCAGTATCATTGCGATTGTGCTTTTAGCGGTCTCACTCGGGCTGGCAAGTTTGTGGCGCAACGCCACCGAACAAATCAAACTTGCGCAGAAAAAGGACGATTTCATATCGGCTGTCTCGCACGAGCTGAGAACGCCGCTGACTTCTATACGAATGTACTCCGAGATGCTGGAAAAGAACTGGGTCAAATCGCAGGACAAGGCTGTCGAGTATTACGGGAATATGAGGCAGGAAAGCGAAAGGCTCAGCCGGCTGATAGAGAACGTGCTGGACTTCTCGCGCATCCAGAAAGGAAGAAAAAAATACGCCTTCAAAGCAGGTGACATCAACAAGTGCGTCGCGGATGTGGTCGAGATGATGAGGCCTTATGCTATGCAGAAGGGCTTTTCGATACGGACCGAGCCGGCGCCGATCGAGCGGGCGACTTTTGACGCCGACGCCGTGACGCAGATTATTGTGAACCTGCTGGACAATGCGATTAAATATGTCGCTGACGCCGAGGATAAGACGATTATCGTCCGGACCAAATCCGACGGGAAATTCACTATTATCGAGGTCGAAGATCACGGTCCCGGCGTCCCGCACAGGCAGCGAAACAAGATATTCGAGCAGTTCTATCGCTCGGCAGCAGAGGCGACGCGCGAAACCACCGGGACGGGTCTGGGGCTTGCCCTGGTGAAAAAATTCGCCGAGGCACACAACGGCTTCGTGGAAATCATCGGCGCAAAGCCCACCGGCGCGATATTCAGAGTGGCCCTGGCGACTTGAATATAGCTCGTCCTTTACCAAAGCAATCACGGAGGGAAATCATGAAAATTGCAAAAATCAGGAAAAATCCACAAAAAGTTTGAACCTTTTGGCCGGCCCGGCTGCTTAACATATAGAAACGATTTTTTTATATATGGTTTTTCTTTGATATGAGATATGGCTAAAAGAAAAGAACATTTTGATGAGGATTCCGCCGCAAGGCGTCCTGTCGAAGATTTTAGGATTCCTTCAAAGCTCTCGAATGATTTGAATGCTCTTCTTGAGCCGCAGGTTGGGGTGCCGCCCGAGGTGGACCGGGCTGTTATGGATCGGGTTCATAAGCACTTTACGGGCATAAAATCCCGCAAAGGCAGACTCCTGCGAATTCACTGGGCCTGGCGAATCGCCGCCGCGGCTGCGATTATTATTTTTGCCTTCAGTCTGGACCTCACAAAGCAGACTGGTCCGACAACAGGTCGCCTTTTGCTCAGCAAAACACAGGCTGCCGATATCGACCGAAACGGCCGCGTGGACATTCTCGATGCTTTCAAATTAGCGAAGCACATCGAATCCGCCGGCAGCACTGAAACAAAGTGGGACATTAACGGCGACGGCCTGATCGATCGAAGTGATGTCGATGTGGTCGCTCTCGCAGCCGTCCGTTTGGATAAGGGAGTTTTATAATGAATAAAATAACGCCAATCATTCTTGCCGGCATTTGTTTTATAGTCCCCGTCCTTGCGCAGCAGCCGGAGCAGGATTATTCGACCGCCCAGTCCGGCGTGCGTTTCGCCCCACTGCATATTTATCTCGATTCCGGCAACCGGAATCTTGCGGCCTATCAGTTCGAACTTAAGGCTGCCGCCGGACAAATCAAAATCGTCGGTGTCGAGGGCGGCCAACATGCAGCATTCAAAGAAGCACCGTACTACGACCCGGCGGCTTTATCTAAAGACCGCATCATCATCGCCGCTTTCAGCACCGGCAGCGACCTGCCCAAAGGCCGTACGCGAATCGCTACCATACATCTGCAAATCACAGGCGATACTGAGCCGCAATACGAATTGAAGCTTGATGTCGCCGGTAATGCAGACGGAAAAGAAATACCCGCTGAAATCACATTCGAAAAAGGAGAATAAAAGTGAAAACGAAAACACTAATCGCATCAATTCTTCTTAGCGTGACCACAATCGTATTGGTATGCTCTTTCATTGGTTGCCAGGAACGACCGGCAACAACCATAGAGCAGCCAGTGGATCAGCCGGGCGAAAAACCGGCATTAGCCGACGAAGGTAGTAAACCAGATTCCGTTTTTTTAGTGACGGCGGAGTCGCCAACTGAACCATCTAAACCACAACAGAATGCACAGGAAGATGAAAGCGGCTTGAGCATGCAGCAGGTCATGGTCGAGTCAGGTACAGATAGCTTAGGTCATCGACCGATAACCACAACTCCTGCCGGAATCCCACAGCCTGGAGTGACTACCCAACCTGTGGATCCACAAGATACCTGGTTTTCGTGGAAGTCCGAAAGCGAAGAAAGAGGAAGGACTAATGCAGTGACAGGCCCGCTATCAGTGACGGAGGAAAAGTCAGCAGGCGGTGGTATGATGGGAGGCATGGGTGGATGGAACGATCGTGATGGCGATAGATATGGCGGCGGCATGACAGGTGGTATGGGCGGTATGGGTGGATATGGTGGCGGGCAGCAACTAGCCTCGGTTTCATCGAGTGTTCGTCGTTCCTCCGGAACAGTTCTTTACAGATCAAGAGGACCTGTGTCGGATAGACTAATACCCGCCGAATTGATCAATGTCACGGCCGATGAAATTTGGGTGATAGCCAAAGCCGAAACGCAGGCTGTCCCAAGCGGTGAGGATACGCCCGGCTGCGGCGCCATGTTGGCTAAGTTGCCCCAAGAGGAAAAGGAAATTCCGCTGCCTCTCAAGCACACCGATGTGAAAGGTCAAATCAGCGGCTATATAGCAACCGTTGATGTCACGCAGCAGTTTCATAATCCCTACGATGAGAAAATCGAGGCGGTGTATGTATTTCCGCTGCCGCAGAACGCGGCGATTAACGACTTTATTATGACAATAGGCAAGCGGCGCATCCGCGGCATTATTCGTGAGCGCAAAGAGGCCGAGGAGATTTATCGTCAGGCAAAAAGCCAGGGACACGTCGCATCGCTTCTCACGCAGGAGCGGCCGAATATTTTCACGCAGAAGGTCGCCAACATCGAGCCGGGTAAGGAAATCGACATTAATATTAAGTACTTTAACACTTTAGCCTACGTGGACGGCTGGTACGAATTTGTTTTTCCCATGGTGGTCGGGCCGCGATTCAACCCTCCCGGGTACACCGGTGGAGTTGGTGCCGTAGCGAGCGGCAAAGCCGGCATCTCCGGCCAGAAAACCGAGGTACAGTACCTCAAGCCCGGGCAGCGCAGCGGGCATGATATTTCGCTGGCCGTAGATATCGACGCCGGCGTGACAATCGAGCAACTCGTGTGCGCCAGCCACGCGATAAACAACAGCTCTCCGGCACGTAACAAGCGGACGGTCAAGCTCAGCAGTCTCGACAGTATCCCCAACAAGGACTTTGTGCTTCGCTATAAGGTCGCGGGCAGAACCGTAAAGTCGGCCCTGGTGACACATCGCGATGAAAGGGGCGGATTCTTTACGCTCATGCTTTATCCGCCGGACAATCTTTCGTATCTGAAACGTGCCCCGATGGAGATGATTTTTGTCCTGGACTGTTCCGGCAGCATGAACGGCAAACCCATCGCCAAGGCCAAACAGGCAATTACTCGCGCTCTGAAAAAACTACAGCCGGGCGATACTTTCCAGATTATCCGATTTTCAAATAACGCATCCCAACTCGGGCCGAATCCCGTGCCGGCCACACCCGCGAATATCCGCAAAGGGCTCAGATATGTCGAATCGCTTAAAGGCAGCGGCGGCACGATGATGATCGAGGGCATCAAGGCGGCGCTGGACTTCGCGCACGATCCGCAGCGATTTCGCCTGGTCTCGTTTATGACTGACGGCTACATCGGCAACGAAACCGAAATCCTCGCCGCAATCCACCAGCGTCTTGGCGCCAGTAGAATCTTCAGTTTCGGCGTCGGCTCGTCCGTCAACCGCTACCTGCTCGACCGGATGGCTAAACTCGGAAAAGGTGCCGTCGCTTATATCGGCCTGGACGACAGCGCCGGAGAGGTCGTCGATGAATTTTACGACTGCATCAGCCACCCGGCCCTGGCGGATGTCACTATCGACTGGGGCGATATGCAGGTTACAGATATGTACCCAAGCCGCATTCCCGATCTTTTCGTCGGTCGGCCCGTAATCCTTACCGGCAGATTTAAAGGCGGTAGCAGCACTACCATTCACGTCAAAGGCAAAGTCGGCGACATGACCCAGGACATCGCAATCGCCGCTGACCTCGAAGATTCCGCCGCCACGCACGCGGGCATTGCCTGTGTATGGGCGAGAAAAAAGATTGAGACACTTGGCAGCCAGGCGACGTACGACACCAACCCCGACCTGCCCGGCGAGATCAAACAGGTGGCTCTTGAGTATGGTTTAATGTCGGCCTACACCGCTTTCATAGCAGTCGATTCTTCCCGGAAGACCGCGGGCGACCACGGCATGACCGTTGCAGTTCCCGTCCCAGTGCCCGACGGCGTTCGATACGATACAACCGTCCAGAATTGAATCGTCGTTTGCAATATATCGCCGAGCGCAAAAGACAACATTTAACGCCGGTCGGCCATCGGTAATCCGAACTTCGAGCACATCACGGCTCTATCCGATATCTGGTTGTTACATTCCGGACATTGTATAAGTGACATATCACTCCTTTCTTATCCTTTGCCGCCGCATTATAAATCCGGAAATTCCGAATAGGAAGAAAAAAGCACTCCCAATCAATAGATGAATTGCTTAGGGATTCATACGATAAGAGAAGAATCATTTGAAACGGTCGTGATTTGGCAGAAAATTGTATTGCTCCGAGGCAGCGATTATGATAGTTGTTTACTATGGAGCCATCTTTAGGCGTTTTTGCAGGCAAGATACCAAAATTAATTCATATTTTTTAAAATAAATGTGAATTTTTGACCTGCTGAGCGTTCTTACTATTGTAGCCGGAAAAACAAAATAAGTCAGTGAATTTAGAAAGGAGCGATTATGTTCAATTCAAGAAGTTTGAGAAACGTCATTTTAGTTGCTACAGTGACTATTTTGGCTGCCGGTGGTGTATGGGCGAGTGAGGCGGCAAAGAAGCGCCAGGCCGCCGGGATGATGTGGGCGATCCCGGCAAAAAGTCTGTTCTGCATACGCATTAACAAGTTCGATGGTACTTTGGACTCAGCCAATGAGTTTTTGAAGGACGTTGTACCCGAATCTTTAGATGCCAAAACGGCATTACTCTCGAAATTAGGCTCTCTGCTTGGTGATAATGAACTGAAGGGCGTTAACAAGAATGGCAATATTGCCATTTTCGGCCTGAACGTCGAGGGTGAGTCGGCGGCTCGCGGCCCGATGGGAAATCTGTTCATCGGTGCTTTGCTGCCGGTCACGAAATACGAGAATTTCATTTCCAACAATTCCAACTGCGGCGAGCCTGACGAGCAGGGAATCTCGACGATAACAGTCAACGGCGGGCCTATGGGCCTGGCGACGAATTTCCGCCGGTTTGCTTTGCTTTGCCCGCCTAATTCTCGCGAGAATCTGATAAAGGTCAAGAAACTGCTGAACCAGAGAAAACAGAGTCTGGGTAGTAGTCTCGATCTTGACGAACGAAAGCAGGCCTGGAGTTCGCCGGTATGGATTTACCTGAACGTAAAGCAGGGTTCACAGATGATCGGGCCTATGTTGTTTGGCAAGCTTGAACAGATGAAAGGCCAACTGCAGAAAATGAAAGAAAGCGGCCAGAGCCCGATGATGATCGATCCGTCCGGCATCGTCAATTTCTACGGCAGTATATTTAAAATGCTGCTTGGTGGAACGGATTATGTCATGCTTGGGCTTGCACCATCATCCGACTCGTGCAGCGTAACGGTAGGCGTCAAGGCTGTGCCCGAAACAGAGATGGCGGCGATGGTTGGAAGTCCCATAGAAGGAGACTTCAGCAATAAGCTTGGCTATCTCGACGACGGCGCCATGATGAATATCAGTGCCAAAATTGACCGTTCGAGTATGAAGGTTGGTTACATGAAGCTGTTCGATCTCGTGGGTCAGATGATTCCCGGCGGCATACCTGAAGCGGATCTCGAAGAAATGAAAACTCTTATGACCGAAGGGATCAATTCACTGGGCGATTCGATCGCTGTATCGGTAGGAGTCAATGGCAAGGGCTCTATGCCGTTCCGGGGAAAGTACGTCATCGATGTCGAGGACGAGGAGGCGTTCAAAAAAGTGCTCGAAAAGGAGCTGCGGATGATGCAGGACGGGGCCTTCGCCGAGCTTTATAAAGGATTCGGTATGGAAATGGACGTCAAGATTAACCGCGGCGCCGGCAACTACAAAGGAGTCACAATCGATGCGGCCAAGGTGAATTTCAAGGTCAGCGACGAAAAATCAATGCAGAGCCAGATGATCGGGGGAATGTTTGGCGATGGACTGGACTACAGTTGGGCTTTCGTGAATAACAAATGTGTCTATACGATTGGCGGCGATGCGGACAAGATGATCCGTGAGCTGATCGACCAGGTGAAGGCCGGTGGTCCCAAAAAGATTGGCGCTGAGATGAAGGCGGCAATGGACGCGATTCCCGGCAGCAATCAGGCCGATGTTGTAGGCACTTTCAACTATGTCCGCATGCTCAATATGGTATCGAGCTTTATCGGCGAGGGTGCGGATTCCATGGAAAAAGTTCCGACCCAAAGTAGTATCGCATTTGCCGGACGGACTACCGAAAATGGTAAAATGAAATTACAGTATGTACTGCCGAAGAAGCATCTGCAGGAAATTCAATCTGCGTTTAAGGCATTGATTCCTATTATGGAGAAGCAGCAAAGAGAGCAGAGGGAGAAACAACGTTCGGAGCAAACGTAATCAAACGCCGGACGAACCGATAACGAAGCCGGGCCGCGAATTCCGATAGAATCGGAACCAGCGGCCCGGCATGTTTTTGGGGATTCGTGATTATACGCTATTCCGGCAGGGCGGCGCGCCAGCCTCTTTTTAACATGCCGGCCAGCCGGCTAATGTCACGTTCGTATTCCGGCTGATCGACGGCGTTGATATTTTCCTGCGGGTCTTTCTCGTGATCGTATAATTCACGGGCCATAAGTTCGTCCGTTTTTCTGTCCCGCCACTCGGTATAGCGGAAACGTTCCGTGCGCATCGTGTGGCCCATTATTTTGCCACGCGGATACTGGCTGAAAGCGGCCTTTTTCCACGGACGCTCCGGATCGTCGAGAAGCGGTATCATGCTGCGGCCTTCCAGATGTCCGGGGATTGTCAGGCCGCACGCCTGACAAAGGGTTGGGTAGATATCGACGTACTCAGTCAGTGCCGTGGTGCGCTTGCCGGCGGTTTTCATGCCCGGCACGCTAAGAATCATCGGCACGTGGGTATCGAGTTCGAAATTTGTATGCTTGCACCAGCCGCCGTGCTCGCCGAGTTTCCAGCCGTGGTCGCCCCAGAGGATGATTACGGTTTTATCGCTGAGATTGAGCCGGTCGAGCTCGTCGAGCAGCCGTCCGACCTGGGCATCGATATAGGAAACGCAGGCGTAATAGCCGCCGATCAGTTGCCGCGATAATTCATCGGAGCACGGCCCTTTCCCGGGAATACCATAGTAATTACGCAGCTCGCCCCAACTGGTCGTGGCATAGGTCGGGGCGTTCTTTGGAATAAAGGGATTGTCGGCCAGCTTTATATCTCCGGGCTTGTACATATCCCAATATTTCTTCGGTGCGTTGAAGGGCAGGTGAGGTTTGTAAAGACCCATAGCAAGAAAGAAAGGTTTGTCCTTTAATCGGTTAAATTCCTTGATTGCATGATCTGTGTTGGCGCCGTCAGGATAGGCATTATCCGCTACGTCGGCAGCCTCGAACGCCGGGCCTCTGCCCTGCATCTTTGGATTAGCTTTGTTGTACTTCTCCACTTGGGCGATAGCCTCTTTAGTCAGATAGCCCCGTCCCTTCCAGGCGCCTTCGGGGAAGGTGCCCGCGCGATAAGGCTCTGCAGTCCAGCCCTGGCGGTCGTCCCCGGGGTGATGGTAGATTTTGCCGATGGAGATTGTTTCGTAGCCGTTATTCTTGAAATGCTCCGGCAGGCTGAGCACATCCGGCATGGCCTTGCGGAGCGGGGTATTAAGGTCATATATTTTGGATGTATCCGGCCGGACGCCGCTGAGCACTACGGCTCGCGATGGAGCGCATACTGCCTGCTGGCAATACGTCCGCTCAAAGAGAAGACCTCGTGCGGCCAGGCGGTCTATGTTGGGCGAGAGAATCTGTTTCTGGCCGTAGCAGCCCAACTGCGGACGAAGGTCATCTACAGCGATAAAAAGTACGTTCATTTTTCGTCGGCCGACCGGACGTTGCCCGGCGAGTGAAATAGCCGGATGCAGAACAGATAACGCAGCTCCGGAGGCCATCATACATAGAAAATCCCGGCGATTTACAGGATTGCTCATAGCGAAATCTCCTTCCTCTTATTCTAACAATACAAAGCCGATTCTTACATAAGACTGATAATCGTCAAGTATAACAAATGAACCGTGAACGACAAGCGAATATAACTCGTATCGCTGCATCCAACGTCTTGGGACAACGATATGCCCAAACGCGTATTGACAATTAGGCGTTGGGCATATATATAGCAGTTGACTTGATGGGCAATTTTGGAAGGGACACAATGACGCTAAGCAGTAACAACCAACAATGCAGATGCTCATGGCCGGCAGCAGTTTTGTGGCTTGCGGCGGGATTGATTTGTCTGCTTCCTGCTGCACAGGCCCGGGCTAATGATGACTCGGTTCGGGCCCTTATTCAACAGGCGGGCAACGCGAACAGCGACGAATCGCGTCTGGATTATCTCAAACAACTCCGGAAACAGCCGGACCTGGAAGAGTCATTCAAGAGCGACCTTAATAAGCTCATCACACAGATCGAACGCTGGCTGAACGAAAAACGGTTGGACTATTTTGGCGGCGAGATAAAACGTAATAAGGACTTTGATTTTAAGATTGCCGAGACGTCTGCACTCAACCGGCTGACGTGGTTGTATCGCGGCAGGATGGTCATCTGGTACGCGATGGAGTCTGGCAGCATCTGGAATATCCCGGAAAGGCGGCGCGAATTCTTTGCTGTAGCGCGCGGGTTCTTCGAAAAATACGCCGGGGCCTTTCCCGAAAATAAAATCGCCCGGATTTATCTCGGTCATCCGACTGGGCCTTTCAAACACTACGAGACGATACCCGGCGCGCCGGCCTGGGCGGTTTATCAGCGTGAAGGCCTGGAACGACTGGCCGATATCATCGAGTGGTGGATCGACAACCGTATGCAGGAAGACGGCCAGTACGGCGGGGGCTGGGGCGACGACTGTGAAATGTGGCGCTGGTGGGTGCCGGTTCTTATCGGATTCGACAGTCCGAAGATTACCGCAGCACAGGCTCGCTTTTCCAAAGCGCTGATGAATCAGCCGCATATGAAATCCGGCTTCACGACCCGAATGTCGGACGTCGAACATACCGCGGAGGATTCCGCCGACGCTATAACACCGATGATGCATCTCGATACTGAAAACGATATCTGGCGCAAATATGCTCTTAGCCTGGCGGATTTCACTGAGAAATTCTGGACCGCTCGAAACCAGCGCGGTTTCCTGCAGTTCAAGAGCACATACTTTACTGCGGACAAAGTCGACACCAGCCCGCAGCGCGCCTGCGATACGGTATATCACCCGCGGGTGGTTCAACCGGCACTGCTCTACTGGCAGCGGACCGGTGACAAGCGGCTGACAAAACTTTTCGCCGCTTGGATGGATACGTGGGTAGATGCCGCCGCGAGAAGCGAACGTGGTAAGCCCGCCGGAATTATACCAACGGCAATCCACTGGCCGAGTGGTGATATCGGCGGCGTCGGGCCGAACTGGTGGGACCCCAGGAACCACGGCGAATACACGCTGTATCTCTATCCCAGCGCAATGAGCCTGATGACGCACACGTTGCTGTTGACCCATCACATGACGGGGCAGGCTAAGTATCTCGAACCAATCCGCTCGATGGCCGATATCCGCCTGAAGTATCTTAGCGCGCCGCCAGAGAATGAGCCGGCCGCCGGTACCGAAGCCTGGTGTGCAGCGAGAATGGGCGGTCTGTCGAGTGTTATCACCAAATACAGGTTTCTGACGGGTGACACCGAGTTCGACGAGCTTCTTGTGAGGGAGATGTCACCGTATATGCGTTTTCGCATGCACGGCGATTGCGGCCCGCTCTTATCTTCGCTGCAGGAAAACGCCGAGGCACTTCGGATAAACTTCGAGGGTTACACGAGTGAAGTCCGCTATACGGATCGCGTCCTTCGCTTTCCGAGCCTGTTCACGGGCAATGGCATTCTCGGAGAGCCTGTTGCAGCAATCCGCAGACCTGATCCGTCCCTGCTTTACTCGATGGTTACGGGGGACCCTGGTGACGCCTTGTATTTCCCGCTCAATGCGGTCCGCTGGCTGACGCCGCCTCGTGACATCGCCGTGCTCGTCACCGAATCGACAGCAAGCCGATTCAGTGCCGAACTGTTCGGATTCGGCCAGCGGCAGCGCACGATGTCGGCCGAGTTTTACCTGCTCGAACCGGGCCGGTACAAACTTACTATTACAGCCGGGGACAATATTGGACGGCAGTCGCCCGGGACTAATGAATTCGTAGTGAAAAATCGAAGGACGCGCGTCAATTTCAAACTGCCGCCGCGGAAGCTCTGTGTATTACACATAAATCGTATATAAGATTCTCATTAATTCGCATGAGTGGCTGCGGTAACGGTGTGAACGGCAGATAAAAAAAAGCCCCTGTGCAGGTAAGAACGAGTTTATTCCTTTAATTCAATTTTATGTATTTAAATTTTGAAATACTCGTCTTCTTTCTCACAGGGGCAAGGCCAGTCTGGTATATTTTTTTTCTTTCTTCTTATCTAACATCGTGCATCGGCAGATTTGCCGATTAGTCTTGAGCCTTTCTTGATGTCACTTGAACCCGCAGCTTAACCCGGTTCAACCCAGGCAAAGATACCAGTTACTCTTAGACTTCTTACTCTTTTCCCATCACCCAAAACTCCATCTTAGCATCTTTAACATATTCTCCCATACCCAGCGAACTTCCCGGCTTAAACCCGATAACGAGAAAAGACCGGCAATAAAATTTTTTTCATAAATTTTCATAAAAGCACAAATATTTCTTATAAAAAAGGGCTGTTTTCGAGCGTTTTATTTATTTTTGCAAATTGTTTGAAACATATCCGGCTGTTCGTACGTCTAATATAAATAGAGAATGCTCAAATCCGAAAACCGGACATAATTAAAGATACAAGGCGAGGCCGGGAAAGATGTACAACATCCGCCTTAATATAAAAAATAAAAGAGAATGCGTTACCTTTATCCGGAGAAATGCCTTACATAAATGAAGGCTAAAAGTTTAGCTGGAATGCTGATAATTTTTCATGGAGGATCCAAAGATGAAAAAGATCAGTGTCGAAGACAAGACCCAAATAAAACAGTTACTTTACTACGGCAATGTTTTTGGAATCAAGGACGACCGGTATCAAGCCTTCGGCGGCTTTCAACTCTGGTGGTACGATAGACATCTCGATGTTTGCAACTGTTGTGAATCTCACTGGTCCGACGGGCGGAAAAGGATTCATCAATATAGCCTGAGTAGGGCGGCAAACATATTATGGCACAACCGCCGGTCACTCTATCTTCGCAGCAAACACCTGCAAGACGATAAGAGATTGATGGTCGCCGGGCACTTTGAATATACCAGACAATGAGTAAAGTGCGGGCGAGGGCTCAGGTTAAATTGTTCCTGCGTCCGCGCCGCCTGCTCTGCTCATAAAGCAGAGAAACGATTTGTCATTTTATCTTTCGCACACTTTTCCGCCAAGTATTCCGCCGAGTAAAATGCCTTGCTTGAGCATAAGATCATACCGTTGGGGTTCCGGATGTGATAACGCACTACCGATAGTGTGATTCTGTCTTGAATTAAGAAATGTTGTGGATTATTATGGAGCTTGTTTCACGAATCGAAAAGTTGTGAATTGGAGGTGTTTTATTATGAGATCTTTTTTAACACGTCGCTCGTTTATGAAGAAGACATCCGCAAGATTAACAGGTGCGGCGCTGGCCGTCGCGGGTACAAGCTCTCTTTACGCAAACGCCGGTAACAATTCGAACAAGCTGGCGCTTCTCGGCGGCAGCCCGGTGCGTTCCAAGTCGTTCGAGCAGCCCTGGCCCATCTTCGACGAAAATGAGGAGAAGGCTTTGCTCAAAGCACTTCGCAGCCGGAACTGGTGCTGCCTGAGAGGCAATGCCGTTTACGATTTTCAAAAAGAGTTTGCACAGGCTATGGGCGTACGGCACTGCGTTCTTACAAACGGAGGCACTACCGCGCTGAGCGCTTCTCTGCACTGCCTCGGTGTAGGCCCGGGCGATGAGGTCATTACTACGCCGAACACGTTTATTGCTACTATTAACGTGATATGCAATGCGCACGCGCTGCCTGTTTTTGTCGATATCGATCCGGACACCGGTTTGATCGATGCCGACCTGATTGAAGATGCGATAACGGAATATACGAAAGCGATTCTGCCGGTTCACCTGGCGGGCTTCCCGGCCGATATCGAGAAAATCATGTCCATCGCCAACAAGCATAAAATTCTGGTTGTCGAGGACGCGTGCCAGTCGGTGTTCGCGGAAGTGAACGATAAGAAAGTCGGAACGTTCGGCATTACGGGCTGCATAAGCTTTCAGGAGTGGAAGTCTCTTGTTTGCGGTGAAGGCGGGGCTTTGCTGGGAAACGATGAAGAGTTGATGCGAAGATGTGCTGCGTTTGTCAACAATGGAAGGGACCCGAAGGGAGCCATGAGGGGCTATCCATATCCAGGCTCTAACCATCGAATGACCGAATTCCAGGCCGCCGTACTTACAGAGCAATTCAAACGCTTTAAGAAACAGGATGAGATTCGGCAAAGAAATGGGAAATATCTGGAGCAGGAGTTAGCCAAAATACCAGGCATCAAACCGAGAAAGATATACTCCGAAAAAACACGATTCACGTATGTCACTTTTGAAATGGATTACGACAAAAAGTACTTTGACAATGTCCCGGCATCGAGGTTTGCCGAGGCCCTTCGAGCCGAAGGCATTCCGGTCTCAGGCCGAGTAAGAAGATACTCAAACGGCTGCCACAAAGAAGGGATGTTGGAAGAACACATTAATTCTCAGGCATTTCGTAAATCATTTTCGAAAGCACGCCTTAAAAAATACAGAGAATCTTTACAGTTTCCGATAATAGATAATATCAAACCCGGTGGAAAAGAGAAACTTTCCATAGAAGGCAAAATAGCATTTCTTGGTCCTACAAAGGACATAGACGATATTTTGGAAGCTTTTATAAAGGTAAATAAGAACATCGACAAACTGACTTAACGAGAAGCTTTCTATTACAAGATTCGAATGTGATATCAATAGCAAACTATCACCCTGGTAAACGAGCTTCCCTCAGCGGTTAATGATGTGGCGACTGCAGCGAAGGCCGATCCCGTTGATATCGCAGGCATCGTGGTAAACGATGCGGATCTTAACACCACTGATTTCCTTACAGTAGTCCCGGACTCGTTCTCAACCACTACCAAAAACTGCGAAGCTACGGATTTCTTTACATACGCAGCTACTGACGGTATCAACGCATCATTGGAAGTTGAGTTAAAAATTACGGTCAGTGAAGTACCGCCGACCGAGGATCAGATGGCATCAATTGCTGAGGCAATAGCACGTAACACCGACGACGATACCACACTTCGGCCGTTTTTGTTTGCATTACACTATTGCTTTTTTACTCCGTAACTCTGTTGTCATTGGGGTTTTGGAAAAAAAGTACTGACGGGGGTTATCGGTTCAAGTGGTCGGTTATCCTATTGGCGGCATGAGGGATGTTTTCCGCTTTATAAAAACAGACTATCTCTGAATCTCAATTGTGGATTAATTAATCTCTCGAAAAAATGTTGGTAAATTTCTTCAAATCAGTGTATATTTAGCAGAGTTGTAAACGTATTAAGATCGCCGGAATAAAAAACTTGCGGGCGTAATTCAGTGGTAGAATGTCAGCTTCCCAAGCTGAATGTCGTGGGTTCGAATCCCATCGCCCGCTTTTTTCCTGTTATCATGCCGATACGAACTTGTCTACATGGCTGCTGTAGATTTTGATATTCCCTGAAATGTCCCTTTTGATAAATTGCAATAACTATTTTGATCATAAATTAACTTGATACGTGTCATCCCAAGGCATGCTAAATTCAATTATGCCTCAAATGTCGGACAAGCCTGTGCTGTTAGGAAATACGCATTCAAGCTAATATTTGATATGCCGGAAAATGCCCAATTTCAGGCAAATATTTGGCATAATGATCGTGAAAAAGCTCTTGGAATGTGTGGGAAATTGATAATTTGTTACTCAAACTGACCGATTTTTGTCATCCTGAGCGCAGCGAAGGATCTCGACGTTACAGATGCCATACAAACGTATCGGTTGATTATGCTCATGTGGCGTTTAGATTCTTCGCTTCACTACGTTTCGCTCAGAATGACATTTTTAAACAAGTTCTTGTACAACAAGAACATCTGAGCAAACATACACGTAAATCGGTCAGTTTGAGTTTGTTCAATATTAGGCCTAAATGGAATATTAACAAGCTTTTTGAGAAGATAGAGCTTTGCTAAGATTAATTATGAATTGCCTGCAGCCTGGGAAAGCCCTTATTTTCCCGAGAATTTTTCTTGACGGAAAGGTGGGTAATTTGGTATATTTAAAACTGGTGGTATGTGCATTTTTTCGGTGCGTATTTCACTCGTAAGAGAAATAAGTAAAGCCTGTGGGTTTTTATCCTTCCGGCTGGTCAAATATGCATTGTAATCAGTGCTTTTTGTTAAAAAACGACATTGAATAGCAAATTTAAGACCACTGGGGTAACGTGCTCCAGAGTAAAATTTTATCTTAATTACTTATGATTTACTCTCTTTGAAGAAAGGAGGAGATGTCAATTTGTTAATAAATGTCTCGGATATCCATGTTATAGGACTAATTAAGGTGAAAATATTTTGGTCATTTTAAAACTCTTATTGAAGGAGGACTAATACGATGTGTAGGAAACTGTTATTTGTAATTGCTTTGTTTTTGGTACTGGGCATGGTTTCGACAAACGTAGCCCATGCCGGCAAGGCCAATCTTATCGGCTGGTGGAAGTTTGACGGCGACTACACGGACTCTTCCGGCTTGGGTAACGATGCTGTCGGTGGAGGCAATCCGAATTTCATAGCTGGCTGGATCGGCACAAACGGCCTGGACCTCGACGGCGATGATTATGTCGCCATTGACGGCATAGTCGATGACCTGACAAGCGACGATATTACACTTAATGTGTGGATTAAAACCACTTCCAGCTCGGAAGGGAACGTGTTTGCATCTAATAATGGCGGCAGTCACGTTTTGCAGTTCGGCATCGATAATGGAACCATATGGGTGGACGACGGACCCGACTACGAGTTCGGCCCTGCCATCAACGACAACCAGTGGCATATGATAACATTCACCAGGGAAGGAACAGTCGGACGTTTATACACTGACGGTGTCGAGGTAGGCACGATTGTAAGCACCGCTTCTGTGCTGAATGAAACACGGTGGTCGATCGGACAAGAATGGGACTCTTCAGACTCTTCCAGCCCAAGTGACTTTTATACTGGTGCAGTGGACGATGTCCGCTTCTATGTCGGCGTTCTGTCGGCAGAGCATATAATGGGCCTGTTTAACGGCAACGAACCGGTATTCGTCAAGGCCACGGACCCCGATCCGGCTGATGGTTCCGTTTATCCGGATACATGGGCGAGCCTCGCCTGGTCGTCGGGAGATACCGCGGCCTCGCACGATGTCTATCTGGGCGAAAATTTTGACGAAGTGAACGAAGGCACCGGCGATACGTTCCAGGGCAATCTGGTCATGGATTTTTATGTTATCGGTTTCCCGGGATTTCCATATCCTGACGGTCTTATTCCGGGCACTACCTACTACTGGAGAGTGGATGAGGTTGAGGCCGACGGCACAACTAAACACAAGGGCGACATCTGGAGCTTTACAGTTCCCCCAATGACGGCCTACAATCCCTTCCCATTTGATGGCGGCAAATTTGTGGCTCCGGATGCGACCCTGAGCTGGACTTCGGGCTTTGGTGCGAAAGTGCACTATGTATACTTCGGCTCAAGTTTCGATGAAGTTAATGATGCTGCCGGGGCTCTCCCCCAGGCGGCAGCAACTTATAATCCCGGTCCCCTGGCGGTAAACACGACTTACTATTGGCGAGTTGATGAGTTTAACGGCGGCGAAACACTTAAGGGCGACGTTTGGACTTTCAAAACCAGGTCTGAAATCACGATCACGGATCCCGATCTTATTGGCTGGTGGAAGTTCGATGAAGGCTTCGGCGACTCCGCTCTTGACTGGTCGGGATATGAGAATCATGGTACCCTTGGTGGTAATCCGCAGTGGGTAGAAGGCGCCATGAATGGCGGGCTGAATTTGGTCAATGGTGGCTATGTCGCAATCAATGGTGTAGTCGATGACCTGACAAGCAACGATTTTACCCTCAGTGTATGGATCAAAACCACCCAGGCGGGTGAGGGGAACGTATTTGCATCTAATGATAGTTCTAGTGGTCACGTTCTCCTGTTTGGCATTGACGATGGGGATGTGTATGTGGATGATGGTCCCTCAACAACCTTTCCCCCTACTGTCAATGACGACCAGTGGCATATGATAACATTCGTCAAGGACGGATCAAAAATAACTTTATACACCGATGCGGTTCAGATAGGCACAATTACAACCTCCATCGATGTTACCACGGAAACACGCTGGTCGATAGGACAGGAATGGGACGGTTCTACACCGAGCGATTTTTATGTTGGCGCAGTGGACGACGTCCGCTTCTACAATAAGGCACTGACACAAGCCGAGGT
>Ga0210003_1000487_pt1 | contig 35783 bp, 28 predicted proteins | sample LantaG_FD_182804 | JGI IMG/M metagenome (GOLD analysis project Ga0210003, IMG submission 182804) | Deep subsurface microbial communities from Baltic Sea to uncover new lineages of life (NeLLi) - Landsort_02402 metaG (SPAdes) (version 2) | ecosystem: Environmental > Aquatic > Marine > Oceanic >...
GTCGTCACTCCGGTAGATCCCGGATCGAGTCCGGGAGGAGTCCAGATGATCTGCAACTACTTGAAAAGACTGGATTCCGGCTTTCGCCGGAATGACGGTTAAGGGGTATAATGGACTTTTTACGAAAGCATCATATCTTGCCTTTTTAATATAATCCTGTAGAGGGCAATCACTATCCTTACCGCATATCCAACAAATGCCTTTGTGACAGGATTTTGGACAATGGAACTCCTGTAAAATCCGGATATTGCCTTTATTCGTTTGATATCATTAGCCTTTGGAGCAGGGATGGGTTCTATTTGTCCCGGGCGAACAGGTCTTGGGAAGAAACGCTTTCTATTGTCTTTAGAACTCGCCCAGTTGAACATAAGATTTGTGGCAACAGAGAGGATATCCCAGCATCTTTTATCTGCCTTTGAGCTGGGTTCATAACCTGCAGCCATCTCCACTATCTCCAGGGGATGATACACTGTCATCTTGCTATTTGTGAGCACTCTGATAAGGTTTAGAAATATATAACACGCAGGACAACTGGTAACTATGGCATCTGCACCTGTGGCATAAGCCTCTTCCATGCGCCTGTAAAGACTGGAAAGCAGGTAAAGCAAGGTTGACAGAGGATTATCAGAACGCGACCCATAAAGAGTGGGGATGGTTGCAGCCCATCCGCAACAGAGTGCATTGGCCTTGAAGTGTTCCATCTCAACAATATCGCAGCCAACAGATCTCACTATCTCCCGAACAACCCTCTGAGGCTCCATATCGAGGTATCTGGACATACAATTGTCATGAACGGTAACCTTTATGTTGAGCCGATTTTTTACCTCTATCTTGTCATCTTTAAGTCTTTCCAATATCCAATAATCTAAAGGCAGGGCATCGAATTCAAACCTGGCTCCGTATCTGGAAGGCAATATCTCCCTTAACATGGCAGCCTCTGCCTCCATAAAACAATATACCTTTTTAACTCCCATTTCAGAGAATTTATTCCGGAGTAATTCTACTACCTGAGAGGTCAGGTCGATAAGTCCAAGTTTATTGGTATCACCACCGCAGCCCCACAGACCCTCACTCCCTGCTACAACAGGCTTTAAGTCATTAAGGACACTTACCTGTGCCAGATAGGGGACCAGGTTGGTGTAAAAACCTGTGAGCAAAATCTCCTCCTTAGGGGTATCCAAATTCTTCTCCCATGCCTGCAAGAGTGAAACCTCATCTGCATCCATTAAAGGCCGTATACCTGACCATATGTTCTCAGGCTCATTTGGGAAGACCATCTTGGCAAGGTATGGCAGCCCGTATCTTTTGCCCCAATTATCAAAACATTCCAGTATGAGCTCATAAGGATCCGCCCCCTTGGGACAGAGAAGGTCACACATGTTGCAGGTGGTACAGCGCTTAAATGCCAGGGACCTATCCACATCACCCTTGATAAGGGCATTAATGTCCCTTACTGCCACATCCTTTTCAAGGTTTACTACAGGGCATTCCTCGAGGCATATGCCACAACGATCACATACATCCTCTTTAAACCAGCGAAATTTACTATTAGAATCCATTTTTGATCCTTTCATATAAACCCTCATGAGCGCAGGGGCTCACAACGGACAGCCATTTTCATACAAAATGCACTCCAGACATTATCTGGATGCAAGTCTATTCACTATTCACTGTTTACTATTCACTATTTACTATTCTATATCTTCTAAGTAAAATCGCTTGGTAGAAATCACCTTTGGGAATTGATTTATCAGGGTGCCTGCAAACAGCTGCCATGCCCTTTGAGAATTACGCCTGTCCGGTGTCTCGCCGATAGCCATTTGTATAAGCTCTAAGATATGATAGATGGGCATCTTTTTAACTGGATAGGAAATCTGGCCTACAGAGAGCATCTGAAGGCATCCAGCACAATAGCCCACCAGGGCTTGTGCCCCTGTCTTTTGGGCCAATCTTAAACTTCTTATAGTAGCAAGCGCAATATGTAAGGGATGAAAGCCTGATGAGGGAGAAAAACCTCCGGCAATGCCACAGCACAGGGCATTTTCCCTGCAGAGGCTCTCTTCTACTACGGTGACCCCAATCCGTTCTAATATCCTTCTTGGAATATCAAGATATGCGTCCCCAAACATCTTCCCATAACAAGACTCCTGGATCGTCGCTGTCATTTCCAGCTTTTTCTTGATCTCGATCTCACCAGATTCTATCTTATCGAAGATCCAGGGGAGCATATGCTGGATCTCAAAATCAAACTTCACACCAAACTTGGGCAGTACATTGGTAAACATATTACGGCCGGCAGTACACGGGATGATCATCTTCTTCACACCCATTTCATTAAAATATCTCTCCAACCTCTTTGCCGTCTGCACAACCTGATCATAAAGCCCCATGCGGTAGTACATCTCTCCGCAGCACATATCAAGGGATCCTCTTATTGTAAGGCCTTCTAACAACTTTGTCTTTGTCAGATAAGGGGATGTTATCACATTGCACCCCGGGTAGAATATCTCCTCGCACTCTGAGGTGTCATCCCATGATTCCACGAGCCTCTTCTCATCCTCAGGCAGCCTGTCCAGTACATATGTCCTGAAATTTGGCTTATTGTGCGGGATAAAATATTTGGCCCTTACGGGAAGACCTCCCCTAACATATTTCTCTTGCCACCTGTCAAGAATGAGCTGGGCAGGATTGCATGCCTCAGGACATATAAAATTACATGCAAAACAACTTGTGCACTTCTGCAAGACATACTTGGTCTCATTGTTATTTACAAGTTTTACTATCTCATCCTTTGCCACATCAAGTGGCAGGCTCATCACAGGACATTGATGAAAGCACTGACCGCACAGAGTACATTTCTTCTCATCAAATGCATTAAACAGATCCATAGACCCTCCTTTTTTTAATCCATCTGCATATCCATCATATAACGAAATTATATATTTTGCACTTAACATAATACAACATGGTCTGTTATGATGGGGGGTATATGTGAAGAGTAAAAGAAGTTTTGGGTTTTGAGTGTTGGGTGAACAAGGATAGTCGGGAAAACAATAGATTAAAGATGAAAGATAAAAGACGCAAAGATCGCAAAGGAAAATAAAGAAGAATGATAAAAAAAGAAAGTATCTTTGCGTACTTGGCGTTCTTTGCGTGAGAATGTTTTTCATCCTTCGCTTAAGATAATCCAAAGTTATTTTATATACGCAAGAAAGGAGCAGGTATGCCAGAATATGAAGAACTTGAACCGCACTTCAAAGATGTCTTGATAAAGACCATGAAGACAAAGGCTCCATTCTGGAGATTACTCGGGATGGAACTTGTTGATGTGAAAAAGGGATGGGCAAAGGTAAGACTTCCTTTTGATAAAAAACTCACCCACCCCCTTGAGATTGCCCATGGTGGGGCAATATTTTCGCCGGCTGATTCAGCCATAGCCATGGCCCTGATGGGACTGGTAAAAAGAGATGAAATATTTACAACTGTTGAGATGAAAATGAATTACCTCAAACCCTTTGCAGGTGGGGAGATTACAGCAGAGGCAAAGATTATCCACCAGGGGAATACTATCGCATTAGGAGAGGTTGATGTGGTAAACTCAAAAGGAACCCTCATTGCCAAGGGCTTTGCAACATATATGATCATGAAAAAACCAAACGCACAATAAAGGCATGTCGGTTCTTCCACATGGCTTGCAGCAAACAACACAGGAGGATTTGGATGAGTGATATTTCATATGACCCGGTATTTGATGTCATCTTTAATCCCGGAAGCATAGCTGTCTATGGCGCATCATCAAAGCCCATGAAATCGGGCAATATCTATTTTACGCAACTTATCGAGGCCGGCTTCCCCGGAAAGCTCTACCCCATAAACCCATCTGAGACAGAGGTGGGAGGCCTGCCTGCATATAGGTCTCTTCAAGAAACGCCAGGCCCTGTTGACTATGTGATATCATGTGTTCCCAAGTCACAGGCGCTTGCCATGATGGAGGATTGTGGCAAAAAAGGAGTGAAGGCAATCCAGCTTTTTACAGCCGGCTTTCGCGAAACAGGCCTTGAAGAGGATATAAAACTTGAAGAAGAGATGGCCAGGATTGCCCGCAAGTATGGAGTGCGGATCATTGGGCCGAACTGCATAGGGTGCGGCTGCCCGTCAAAAAAGATACCCTATGGTATGACACCTGTTCTGCCTGAATCAGGGGGGCTCGGCTTTTTCTCCCAAAGTGGCGGCCATGCAGCGTCGCTGGTTATGCAGTCTCCAATATGGGGAATTGGGTTCAGCAAGATAATAAGTTTCGGCAATGCATGTGACTTAAACGAGTCAGACTGCCTTGCATACCTGGCATCCGATGCTGACACAAAGGTTATTGGTTCTTACCTGGAGGGGGTTAAAGACGGTCGGAGATTCTTTGAAGTTGTGCGTGAGGCCAGCCGGATAAAACCGGTAGTCATATGGAAGGGGGGTCAAACATCAGCTGGAAGACATACAACACACTCCCATACCGGATCCCTGGGCGGTGACTATTTAATATGGGAAAAGGCAATGCAACAGGCAGGTGCAATCACACCATCGGACTTTCAGGAGATGGCTGATACGCTCCTTGCATTTCTCCACTGTCCAAAGGTGCCAGGAAAGAACATATCTGTAATAACAGGGATGTTTGGCGGCGGCGGCGGAATCAGCGTTGAAGCAGCTGATATCGCTGCTAAAGAAGGGTTTACTACACCCATGCCCTCTGAGATGGCAAGAAAGGGAATTGCATCTCTCCTTCCAAAGGCAGGCACAATCATTCGCAATCCAATCGATTTGGGCGCCCCTTTCAATATGGACGTGCTCTACCAGGTTGTTGAAATTATCTTGGATGAAAAAGAAATCGATATGATCCTCATCCAGGACTATATTAATATGTTTGGCATGTTGGTGCCAGATGAAAGGCAACTCTTTGATTTTCTTACTAAACTGGCCAACTTAGGCTATGAAAAGAAAAAACCGATTGTCTTTGCCTGGTCTGCCGGGGAGACAATAGCCAAGCTGCCAACCTTTCAGCAAAACCTTCATCCCAGAGGCGTGCTTGCATACCCATCGCTTAAACGGGCGCTTCGCGCACTGAATAATGTGTATATGTACTATAACCGAACTTTATATTTAAAGAAGGGGAGATAAATGTGAAGAGATACTGGAGACATCTTGGATCTCAAAAGATAGGGGAGACCCGAATTTTAAGCTTGAGGCAAGATAAATATCACTTTCTGCCAAATGATATAATAAGAGACTTCACGGTCTTAGAATTTAATGACTGGGTAAATATCATTCCTATAACTGCAGATGGTGATGTGGTTATGATTCGCCAGTATCGCATAGGTATGCAGAAAGAGACCATAGAGATACCAGGGGGAGTGATAAGCCCTGATGATGAGAGCCCAAAGCATGCGGCTGTCAGGGAGATGCAAGAGGAAACAGGCTATTTTAGTGAAGATGTCATACATATAGGCACTGTCCACCCAAATCCTGCCATACAAAACAACAAATGCTATACATACCTTGCAAGAGATGCCTATCCTAAATCAGACCAGATGCTGGACTCTACAGAGGCCATAAAGATAGAGCTCTTAAGAAAAGATGCCATCTTTGATATGATCAAAAAGGCAGAGATCACTCATGGATTGGTGATCTCTGCCTTTGCCTATCTTATGCTGTATGAAAACAGCAATCAGCGATCAGCATTCAGCTTAAAGAAAAAGATAGAATAGATTCAATTCTTGAGACCTTTACGTAATTGAAGAGCCTGTCATTGCGAGGAGGTTTTTAGGCCGACGTGGCAATCCCATTGGTTGCAGGCACTTTGAGATTGCTTCGCTAACGCTCGCAATGACAATATGGGTGTTATGCAAAGGTCTCATCCTATCTGGAGGTTTTGCAACGGACAAATAAACCACGGACAACTATTCTCATATGTAGCTTAAGTAGCCGCGTCTAGCCCTAGCCCTTTGTCTCTTTCTTCTCCCTTGCCCTGAATATCTTTATAAATGTAACACCAAGACCACCATAGAGCACAACCGCCCCTACTATCAGCATTATCCATGCGCCAGCACTCATGATTCTCTCCTTTCTCTAAATCCAAGTTTCATCGCAACGGCAATAATAAACAACACCTCTATCATGACCCATCCGCCTACCATCACAGCCCATAAGGGATAGCCACCGTATGATTCTTTCAGCTCTGAATAGAAACTTAAATTTAGGGAAACGATGATTATTATAGGTGTTATCCACTTAACGCATATGGTCCACCACTTTCCTACATTTATATCAGAATATCTGTTTATATCTGCTCTGAACTCTTCAGGGTTGTATATCCATCCAATCAGGATTGCCTCCATAAGACCTACCACTATGAGGCCAAAACTGTTTGCCCAGTGATCAACAATATCGAGCCAATACAGCCCTCCCTTTGTGCAGTATATAAGGCCTGCCAGGAAACCAACGATGCACACCACGAGTGTAACGGTTTCCCTCTTGGCATTCAATTGGTCCTTAAGCCCTGTCACAATGCCCTCTACTAAAGAAAAGGCCGAGTCGATCGCCAAGGTAATCAAGGTAAGGAAGAATACCACACCAAAGATGGCCTGAACTACCACCCCTCCGGGGAGCTGAGCAATCGCTGTTGGAAAAATAACAAAGGCAAGGCCAACACCTGCCCCTGCTACCTCGCTCACAGGCTGCCCTGTTGCCTGCGCCAAATATCCCAGGGTAGAGAATACAGCAAAGCCTGCAAAGAATGATATGCCGCAGTTAGCAAGGCCTGTAACAAATGCATTGCCTGATATGTCTGAATCCTTTGGCAGATATGAGGCATACGCTATCATTATGCCAAAACCCAGTGAGAGCGAGAAGAATATCTGGCCATATGCGGCCAGCCATACCCTTGGGTTGGCGAGCACCGAAAAATCAGGATTTAGATAAAAATTCAGGCCAGATGCAGCTCCATCAAGGGTGATTCCTCTGACAAACAGCACAAAAAGCAGTATGATTGGGAGTGGCACTGTCCACATCACTACCTTTGAAACAACCTTAACACCCTTAAATATTATGAAATACATGATTATCCACATGATAAGTAAGACAATAACAATAGGAGTCACCAGCCCTCCAAGCTGACCCACACCGCTGGACAAATGAAGCACATCGCCGAAGAAGAAATCCTTTGAGCCTCCTGCCCATGCAACAGTAAATGAGTGATAAAGGTATTTACCGACCCATGCCATAACAACAGAATAGTAAGAAACAATCACAAACGATACCAAAAGGGCGAACCACCCAATAAAACCTGATCCCTTCTTAAACCCCTCAAATGCCTGAGCCGGACCCTTTTGTATCTTTATGCCTAAATTATACTCCAGCATAAGCAGAGGTATCCCTGTAGTAAGGAGTGCTATGAGATAAGGTATCAAAAATGCTCCGCCTCCATTGTCATAAACCATGTATGGAAAACGCCATACATTCCCCAGGCCAACTGCTGATCCCACAGCCGCCATGACAAAGACCGAACGAGAATTCCATCTCTCTCTTGCCATAAACCCCCCTTCATATTTTATATGTTATGTAAGGTTATCATAAAACTTAATAATACTATAAACTTATCAAAAACCAATGCCAAACAGGGTTTTTAAAGCTCGCAAAATTTGATGCATCGTAAAAAGTCGTCACTCCGGTAGATCCCGGGAGGAGTCCAGATGATCTGCAGCTACTTGAAAAGACTGGATTCCGGCTTCCGCCGGAATGACGGTTAAGGGGTATGGTGGAATTTTTAAAGCTCACAAAATTTGATGCTTGCCAAATAATCCCTGTTAGAATAAACTTGTAAACAATGAAAACTGCTAAGATGGCTTCCCAGCTTTCTTACATGAAAGGGGTTGCACTTGATCTGCCATTTGTGCGCTTTCGCTATCTGAAGGTTGAAGGGGATGCCTCCAATAAAAGCCGGGCTGCACAAAAAGCAAACAAGGCCATCCCGAATATAAGAAATAACAGGTTGCAAGGCAGTATAAGGATAGACAATATTACATCGCCTGAAATACCTACCCTTGGGCCTGATCCCATGGTATCAAAGGCATCTGTTATCCATGAGCTGGCTTACGGGAGAATTGAAGCAAACACTTCTTTACCAAGAGAGAAAACCTATTATAATCCGCAGCTCGCCTACAGGGATCAGAGTCTGGATATAATAGCATAGCATAAAAGGAGATACCTGCAAGTGGTGGGCATCATTGCCGATCCTGTATACATGGAACATGATACAGGGGGTTACCACCCTGAAAGCCCCCTAAGACTCCAATACATATACAGCCTCTTTACCAATCCAGACCCTGATATAATAAAGATTGAACCTGTAGCAGCCAGCGAAGAAGATATCATGTTAAATCATAAAAAGTCCTACATCTCTATGGTAAAACGCACAAGTAAATCGAGTTACCTGGCAAACCTGGATCCGGATACCGTCTGTTCTGAAAGGTCATATGAAGTGGCGCTGCTCGCAGCCGGCGGCCTTATAAAGCTTACTGAAATGGCAATAAAAGGCGAGATAGATTCCGGCTTTGCATTTGTTCGTCCCCCTGGACATCATGCCACCTTCTCGGATGCAATGGGCTTTTGTATCTTTAACAATATTGCTATTGCTGCAAAAAAGGCTGTAAGCTCATTCGGAGTGAAAAGAGTGCTTATAGCAGACTTTGATGTCCACCATGGCAATGGTACACAGGCAAGCTTCTATGATGACGACACAGTGCTGTATTTCTCTACGCACCAATATCCATTTTACCCAGGCACAGGCGCCCTTAGTGAGCGAGGGAGGAAAAATGGTGCGGGCTTCACAATAAACTGCCCGCTAAGTAGCGGAAAGACAGATGGGCATTATATCGCTATATACAAGTATATACTCACACCCATAATCGAGTCATTCAAACCAGACCTGATTCTGGTATCAGCAGGCTTTGACCCCCATGCAATGGATCCCATAGGTGGCATGAGACTGAGCTCTTCAGGCTTTGGTGCAATTGCAGGGATTATTAGGGATGCTGCAAAAAATACAGGGGCCCCTGTAGTATACACCCTGGAAGGGGGCTATGATATCAGTGCCCAGAAGGAATCTGTAGCCCACGTGATGGATGTAATGAAGGGTATGGCCCCTCCTGAGATAAGCCCAACCGAGTGGCCTGGTCTGGATGAGTTCATAAGGGCGCACAAAGACAACTGGCCCATTTAAAAGGGGCTGTTTACTATTCACTGAAGTTTGACTCTCGACTATTCTTATTCACCCAAAACCCAACACTTCTTTTACTATTCACTATTCACTATTTACTGTTCACTATTTACTCTAAAGTTTAGATGCCCATTTGCCGAAAGACACGTCATGGCAGACTTGGCAGACTCAAACAACATAGAAGCAACTACTATAAAAAAATATCAGCCTGGAGAAATCATTGTAAAGGAGGGGGCATCCAATGAATTCTTTTATGTAATACTCCAGGGAGAGATCCAGATATATCAAATGAATAAACCAATAAGGATCCTCGGTGACAGAGATGTCTTCGGGCTTGAAAACTACTTTAGAGACAGAGGCTATTCCACTACAGCAAAGGCTATAAACGCATCCAGGGTAGCTACATATAGAAGTAATTTTATAGAAGATATCGCCTCTTCCAAACCAGGGCTTATGTCCATGATCTTAAAATCAACATACCTTCAGTTAGAACAGACTACATCTGTTGCAGAGCAAAATATTCCATATGCAGAGACTATCAACCTGGATTTTAAGGAATATAACGATGGGGATATTATAATAAAAGAGGGCGCATCCGGCACTGAAGTATACAAATTACATCAGGCAGGAGGTGGCCTCGATGTATCAAAAAAAGGCGTCCAAATAGGAAAAATAGTAAAGTCCGGTGAATATTTTGGTGAAATGAGCTTTATCTTAAACGAACCAAGAACAGCCACTGTAAAATCCATTGGCAAAAATGTGGTAGAGATAATCCCTGTACAGGAGGGTGGATTTGAAACTCTCGTCCATGAGAATCCAGATATAGCTCTCAAGATCATTACTGCCCTTTCACATAGACTCCGACAAACAAATTTAAGGGTTGTAAAATAATTTTATATTAAATCGGGATTCTAAAAATATAATTTAGGATTCATGTTCTGTAACTGAATGGTTACGGATTCATGATTTTGGTTCAAGCAATGCCTTTATTTCTGGTATGGCCCCTATTGCTTTATCCCTACCCTCTTTTATCGCTTCTGGTATTTTTCTAAATTCTAAAGATCTAATATACATAACATCCGGAGATATCAGCACATCAGGTTTTTCATTACAGAGCATCAACCTGTTTTTTTGATATTGCTGTATATTGGTTGAGCTTGCCATGATCTCGAATATATTAAGTGAGACCCTCTTGCCCTTCTTTGCAAAACTGTTCTCTACTAACCTTGCAACCTTATCCTTGCTTAAGTTTAACTGATTTTGTAATAATGCCACTAGATCTGAACCCTTCATCTTTAAAGGCCGTCCGGTGTAAGTGCTGCCAATCTTGCCGGCAAAATTCTTTACCGCAGGCTTTATATCATCAAGCATACGCTGAGATCTTACCACATCTATCACGTGAGATATGATCCATGAGGCGATATCCTCTTCCTGGTTTGAACTCTTCTGCATCTTTATTATAGCCTTTTTCCGGAACGGACTAAGCCCTTCAGATAGCCCTGAATGAAGATTACAGGCAATCGTTATCCTGGGAGCATACGATTTGAGCACATCCAGGGGTAGAGGATCCGACACCCCGCCATCTGTTAATAGCCTGTCCATATAGATTACAGGTTTGAATATGCCTGGCATGGATATGCTGGCCATAACAGCATCTACCAATGGCCCCCTATCTATGGCAACTGTTTCTCCTGTGAGCAGGTCTGTAGCCACCGCCACAAACCTGATGGGTAATTCTTCAATGGTTATATCTCCCACTATATCCTTTATAAAGGCCCTGGCACGCCTGCCTGCAAGCAGACCTGATATGGGAAATACAGGATCAAGATAAAAGCTTAGAGATTCCCTCCATGACATGTCCTTTATAATGTCTTTGATGGTATCAATCTTTCCTGCGGCATATAATGCCCCTATAAAAGCACCTGCGCTGGAACCCACGATGAGATCAATAGGTATATTGTGCTCATTAAATACATCCAGAACCCCTATATGGGCTCCTCCTCTTGTACCACCACTATCTAAAGCAATACCTATAAGTGGAGTTTTGTCTGGCTTCGTAATAGTCATAAGTTATTGTTTATATGAAAAAGTGAAGAGTGAACAGTAAATAGTGAAGAGTGAACAGTAAATAGTGAAGAGTGAACAGTAAATAGTGAAGAGTTAAAGAGTATTATTTATATGAAAATAGGGATCAGGGGCCAGGGAACTGAACTGCATATTTTAGCGCCTTTCGGAAAAAGTCCCCCCTTGAGGGGGGCAGGGGGGTGTTACCCCCAATAACATCCCCCTAACCCCCTTCAAAGGGGGAATTCATTCTGACTCCTGGATTCCGGCTTGGCCGTCATCCCGGACTCCACCCCGGGACGGAATGACGGTTAAGGGGTATGATGGACTTTTTGCGGGATTGTAATTATTGAGTGACCCTCAAAACCTCTTCAACAGCAGTGGTTCCATCTTTTGCCTTTCTGGTGCCATCCTCCCTAAGTGTATGCAGTCCTTCTTCTATGGCCTGGCGTTTTATGAGATTGGAATCTGATGTCTTTAACATTGTAGCCCTTATACTATCTGACATCATGAGTATCTCGTATATACCTGTCCTGCCTTTATAGCCTGTCTCTAAACACTCCTTACATCCACCCCCCCGGTAGAGATACCCGACCTTATCAAGCAACTCCTTGGACAGCCCTATCTCTGAGAGGGTTTCAGCCTCAGGGTAATACTCCCGCTTGCACTTAAGACAAATCTTGCGCACAAGTCTCTGCGCAATTATTGCATTGACAGATGAACTTACCAGAAACGGTTCTATACCCATGTCTATCAATCTGGTAATAGCGCTTGCAGAATCATTTGTGTGCAGGGTGGAAAATACTAGATGCCCGGTAAGTGCCGCATGTATGGCAATCTCCGCAGTCTCTAAATCTCGTATCTCACCAACAAGGATCACGTCAGGGTCTTGCCTCACAATCGAACGCAGACCAGATGCAAACGTGAGCCCAACCTTTGTATTTACAGGGATCTGCCCGATCCCTTTCAACTGATATTCTATTGGATCTTCGATGGTGAGGATATTCTTGTCCGGAGAATTTATACGACTCAGGATAGAATATAAGGTTGTAGTCTTTCCGGAACCCGTAGGCCCGGTTACCAGAATAATGCCATGTTCTTGTTTGATCAACCGGCTTATAATAGATAGATCGTCAGGATAAAAGCCAAGGTCTTCGAGTCCCATCAAGATTGAAGACTTGTCTAAAATCCTCATCACCACCCTTTCACCAAATACAGTGGGAACTGTTGATATCCTCAAGTCCACAGAATGATCCCCTAACTTTATCCCTATCCTCCCATCCTGCGGTAACCTCTTTTCTGCAATATTCATGCTGGCCATAACCTTTATGCGTGATATTACAGCAGATTGAATACGTTTTGGTAATGTAAGGACGTCATGTAATATACCATCCACCCTGAATCTTACCTTCACATCTGACTGGTAGGGCTCTACATGTATATCTGAAGCCCTCTCCCGAAATGCCTGGACCATAATTCGATTCACTAATCTGATAATCGGGGCTTCTGTCTCTACAACCGTAATATCAGGGATGCTCTCTAAATCCTTCAGGATCTCGTCATCTTCTTCCAGGTCATCCATAATATCTTTGGCGCTCTCATCTTTCATATCATTGAGCCTGCCTATACAAGCAAGAATTTCCTTTTTGGTGGCAAGAACCCTCCTTATATTTCGTATGTGCAATCTCCTTGATATATCAAAGGCGGGATCTTGTTCCATAGGGTCATTAACAGCTAGTGTCATGGTATCTCCCTGCCACTTGATTGGCACTATATTGTACCGCCTCAAAAAGATTATCGGGATCTTATCCAGGATGGCGGGATCAACATCTGTCTCTCCTATTACAGAAACAAATTTTATACCCCAACTCCTAGATAAGGCCTCCATCATGTCAACCTCTGTAACTGTGCCCATCTGAATAAGGATGTCTTTTATCTGCCCACCCTTTTCCTTCCGGATAACTTTAGCCTTGTCAATGTAGGCCTGATCCACTACTTTAGATTCTAAGAGTATCTCTTCTATGGGGGAAAACTTCATTTCCCATCCTTCCCCTTTTCGAGGGCATCCTTGACAGCCTTTATCTCACCATACTTTTCCTTATAAAGTGCGCCGGCCTTTTCCTCGGTATCTATGATTGTAGGTGTAAGGAATATATAAAGATTGGTCATTTCTCTCTTCTTACTTATGCTCTTGAAAAGGTAACCGATAATAGGCAAATCACCAAGCAGGGGTACCCTATAGTTGATATTTGTAAGATCCTCACCAATAAGACCCCCTATTACCATGGTACTATTATTCCTTACCGTAAGCGTTGTGGTGGCTGATCTCTTCAGCGTGGTAGGTGCATACTCCATCTCCCCTTTACCTTCGACCAGGGTTGTTATTTCCTGAAATACATCCATGCGGATATTCCCTTCCTGGTTTATCTGTGGTGTTATCTTCAGGGTTGTCCCTACATCTCTATAATCATATACCCTTGTGACCCTGCCTGTAGTCTCTTCGGGCACCTGCTCGCTAGTCACATAGGGCACATTTTTGCCCACTGTTATCTCTGCCTCCTTATTGTCCATGGTGATTATCTGAGGTGTGGATATGATGTTTACATCAGTGTCGGACTTCATTGCATTTATAAATGATGTCATATTGGGAAATGTGATCTCGACACCTCCCTTGTTTATGGTAATCGCCTGCCCAATTACACCGAGTACAGGCCCGGTTGGCACATCAGAAGGGGATGTGACAAAACTTGCCCCTGTCCTTGCAAATACACCACCTACCTTTTTACCGCTGTCATATTTAAAGTCCTCGAAGGCAGTCCATTCTACACCCACCTTAAAATCTTTTGTGGTGTTTACTTCCATTATAAGCGCCTTTACATAAACCTGTTTTCTGGGTATATCCAGGTGTTTTATGGTATCTACAATCGTTGCATAGGCGTGTGGATCCGCATATATAACCAAAGAATTGGTATCCTTGTCCGGCGATATCTTTACCTCCTCTTTTATAGAGACTCCCTTGGTCGTAGTATCTTTTTTTGCCCCTGGGGTTGGTATCTCGGTAAGTACACGAGCTATATCCTCAGCATTGGCATACTGCAGATAGTATACATGTATATCCTCCTTACCCATGGGAGTTGGCACATCCAGTCTTTTTATAAGCTCCCCTATCCTGATAATTTCCTGCATCGGGGCAAGCACAATCAAGGAATTTGTCCTCTCATCCGGGATGATCTTTATCCCTGCTTTTGAAGAGATGGTGCCCGGAGTCGGGCGAGTGCGGATACGTTTCGTCTCCTTTTCAGTAAGTATCTCAGAAAGTTTTGCACCTAGATCAGCTGCTGCTGCATAAGCCAACTCAAAGATTTTCACCTCTCCTGTAGAACCAGGCACATCTATGGCCTTTAAAATATCCATTAATCTTTTTATATTGGACAGTGTATCTGTAATAATAAGCATATTGGTCTGCGGGTACGATAACATACCACTGGTACGTTTGGACATCAGAGGGGCAAGAAGGGTCTTCATGTCATTGGAATCTGCATACCGTAAAGGTATAATCTGGGTAACCATCCTGTCCTCCGAACGGACAGGGGCCTTAAATCTTGTCTCTATGCTCTTTGTCTGCGCCTCTGCTGTCTTTACTACCTTTATAATACCGTTCATAGGTACAGTGGTATACCCATTGACCTCTAAGACACTCTCAAATACCTTGTATGCTTCATTAAGCGTCATCTTTCTAGGCGATATCACTGTCACCTTCCCCGAGACCTTATCTCCTATGATAAAATTTTTACCAGTTACATCTGCTATAAACTTTACGAATACCTTTATATCCACCCCATCGAAGTCCATAGTCACATACTTGGTGGTCTCATCGCTTTGTTGTTTTTCTGCTATCCGTGTTTTTTCTATGGGCCTTTTTTCTATCTTAGCTTTATGCTCTTGTGCACCTTTATCATTTTCTATCAGCCTTACCGCAAAAAGATCACCGCTTCCGACCAGCAACAGAAACGCAATCAAGATTATCGGCACATATGACCTTGCTTTATTCATCTTTCCTCCTTTATTTCCTGCCAACCATGGTATCGAATACTGTATCTCCTTTTAGTATCTCAAGATCAGAGTCTTGCCTGGCCCATGCCCGTGCATCAGGATACATTTTAAAGGCCTTTTTTAAGGCATCTATCGCTCTGGCCTTATCACCTTTTTTTGCATATGCACATGCCGTATTATATACAGGTTCCACATAACTATCTGATATCTTGGTTGACCTCTCAAAATAATCTATTGCCGCACCCAAGTCCCCTTTTATCAGCAGCACACTTCCAATATTATTTAACACTCTGGCATCATCCTTGGAAAAGGTAAGACCCTTTTTGTAGATACTTAATGACTTATCATATTCCTTTGTATCAAAATAGAGCCCACCAAGCTTGATATAGGCATCAATACATTCAGGCGATATCTCAAGCGCTCTGTAATACAGCCCTATAGCCCGGGGCAAATTCCCTGATCTGCGATTAATATCTGCCTCATTTAATAATACATTGATATCGCTTAGCGCATTGTCTTTTTGTAAGCTATTTAAAGACATTGTCTTACCAGAATCCACCTTAGAGGACACAATGCCCTTATCCGAATTTCCATTCTGGAAGATAAGCACAAGAATCGCGCCGCATGTAATACATATAAGGACCACGAGAACCTTTGCCCACGCAGGAAACGCCTTGGGCATCTTTCCCGAATATGGCATATATTGAGATGATCCTTGTCTTTGCGCTTGAAGCCTTTTGAGTGCATCGTAGATAGAGCTCATCGCCTATTCCCAATAATCTTAAGCAGGGTCAGCGTATCCGGCCCTACTATACCGTCTCTTCTTAGCCCGAATGTCTCCTGTATCCTTTCAATGCCTTTTTTTGTCTCAATATTATATATACCATCAGGTGTCCTTGATATATATCCATAACCATAAAGTATAGACTGTATCCTTGCTATCTCATCTCCTGTATCTGAGAGCCTGTATATGGCGCTATCTTTTACCTTTTGACAGGCCACCATTATATTCCACCTGTAGAGAGACTTAAATTCCTTGATTGGTATCTCAAACATGGCCTTATCAGGGGTTACTACACTCACATAATCTTTGGCAGCACTTACTGCAACACAGTAGCCTCCCTCTACAGATGCAATAAACGGCCTGTCCACATCCATCAACACCATAGGGATTGGATGCAGATTCAACATATCAGGACCGATTATCCCTTGTTTGATTGAACTTAAAAGCGCAATGGCATCGCTGTAATCCTGAATTGTCCACACAGTGGTATTATCTTCATCTATATCATGGGCGTCTACAGCAACATCTTGATGGGTATCAGTAATCTTATTTGTAAATATTGAAGAGATATTAGAGGGAATATCAGAGAGCAAAGACCCTTTCCACATAGCCAGACCCAATGCAATCACTACAACCATAATCAATGTAGACACTATCCATCTTGGAAATCCCCTGTAAGTGGGATGCTTTCCTTTTATCTCTCTAATAGCAGCGGTAACTATACGCTTACGTATCTTTCTGGTGTCTCTTAGAGCCGCTATGAGCAGAGCACGGTCTGCAACTGCATTTATTTTGCGAGGCAGTCCTTTAGAAAATGCAGATATGTCCTTAATCGCAGCCCTGGTAAACTTAATATCACCATGAGATCCTGCTACCATAAGCCTGTGCTCTATATAGTCTTTGATCTCAGGGTAAGGTATCGGCCCCATATGATAACGCAGTGTAATACGATCACTGAGCTGCCGGAGCCTTTTTGTGGAAAGTATGTCCGCCAGCTCGGGTTGACCGATGAGAAGAATCTGTAAAAGTTTTTCTTTTTGGGTTTCCAGATTGGAGAGCATCCTTACTTCCTCAAGAAGGCTTGGGTCAAGGTTCTGGCATTCATCTATGATAAGAACTGCATTCCCACCTTTTGACACTACATCCAGAAGGAATGCGTTAAGGTCATCAATGAGCGCCTTTTTCGATCTGTCCTTTGTATCGAGGCCAAATTCCTGGTTTATTGTTCTTAAAAGTTCTATATCAGATAAAGAGGGATTAAATATCAGGGCTGTGTGGACTTCTTCAGGCAGTTCCTCTAACAATGCCCTGCATATAGTGCTCTTTCCCGTCCCTACATCCCCTGTAATGAGCACAAAGCCTTTTTTCTGTTCTATACCATATCTTAAATGAGATAGAGCCTCTTTATGTACCTTAGACATATACAGGTACTTAGGGTCAGGTGTAAGACTAAACGGGTTTTCTTTCAGCCCAAAAAATCTCTCATACATACTTAGATTAATCCCCCCTTCACGTACTATCAAGAAAATCTTATAGCTTCTTTAACTTATTGAGATCAAAGAATCTTTACTTCAATGGAACTGTTACTGTCACCGGCTTGTTGCGCCTCTCTAATTCTATCTCTACAGAAGATTCGTTCATAAGTTCCTGATATGCCGCAAATGCATCCTCCGGACTCTTTACGGGCATACCATTTATGCTTTTTACTATATCTCCTGACCTCGCGCCCAATTCATATATTAGAGATGATCTATCCACATTGCTCACCCTGAATCCATAAGGCTGGCCACCCTTGAAATACGGGACAATCCTTGCTTTGCCTATGTACTTATCGAGATTTTGCATGATATTCCCCATATCTGCAGGCAAGCGAGTGGGTGACGTCCGGGTGCTTGAACTGCGCGATGTGTATTTACTACTCTTTTTGGCCTTGGCCTCTTTTACGACCAGCATCTGTTCTGTGCCCCCAACATCCATGACCACCTTATTTCTATATATAGCAGTGATCATTGCACCTTTTATGGTGTCCCCTATCCTATACAGGCTTTGCTTCCCCTTTTCCTCTATAATAGCCCTCGCAATATCTCTTGGGCCGGCAATAGTGCCTCTCAAGGTCAATCCCATCTCAGCTATAGGCAAAACAATATCCTTATCAGAAGAATCTTTAGTTGGGGTGGATACCATCTTCTTTACATCAAATATATCTCTATCCTGGATTATATCGTAATACGCAATCCCTTTTGATTTTGGTTCTAAGAGTGGAGATGAGCCGGCAACTGTATCTGATGGTTTAGGGGTATCATATAGAGAATACCCTATTATGCCGGTAAGTATACCTGAGATCACCCACACAAACAGAGTAATTACTCCTAAGATAATTAGCCATTTAAATCTCTTAATAATGATCATTTCTACCTTTAAACCTTATCAAATCCAGCAAATTTCATGTTAAAACTGCCCCTCCCTTTTGTCAAGGATCTAAGATCAGTAGAATACCCAAAGGTCTTTGACAATGGGATATGAGCCATAATAGAGTATATCTTGCCTTTAGGATTCAGGGCATCTATACTTGACTTACGAGCGCTCAAATCACCTACTATATCTCCTATGTACTCTTCCGGAACCAACACTTCGATTTTCATAATCGGTTCCAGAATTGCAGGGGTTGCGTCCTTAAATGCCTCCTGAAATGCCATCTGAGTGGCTATTTTTATCCCCAATGGGGTAGTTAGATCATCTATAATCACACCCCCTACTTCTACTTTTACATCTACTACCTCATAGCCATGTATAGGGTCAGAAAGAGTTGCTTCACCCAATCCGCCTATTATATATGCATTCATATCATCAGATACATCTGCAAGTATATCAAATTTATCCCCTGCGTGTCTATTGTTGGGCATCAAAGAAAGTTTTATATGTCCATGATGTTCCTCTTCCCCGATCACTTTGCCAAAAGACATATCTGATGTGGCTTTAGACTGTATGGTTGTACAATACAATACCTGTGGTTTGCCTACATTTATATCCACGCCAAATGTATTCTTAAGCCTATCTGCAGCCACCTCCAGATGGAGTTCCCCCATGCCTGCGAGTATAATCTGTCCGGTATCCGGATCTTCGTTCGCCTTGAGTGTAGGGTCCTCTACTGTCATCTTTTGTATAGTTGGGAGAAGCTTCTGAGCAGTATCTCCGCTTTTTGGCTCAATAGCTACGTATATAACAGGCTTTGACACCTCAATGGGCTCTAAAACAAAGGAACGCCCTTTATCTGTAAGTGTGTCGCCTGTAATTGCCTCTTTTAGCCCAACTGTGGCTACTATATCTCCTGGGACAGCTTTATCTATACGCTCCTTGTGGTGAGAGTGCATTCTGAATAACCTGGCTATCTTTTCTGTCTTACCACTGGTGGCATTATAAACCTCAGAGGAGACATGCAAGGTTCCCGAATATACCCTCAAATATACGAGCTTCCTCCCTTCTTCTGTATATACCTTAAATACATACGCACATAAGGGCCCATCAGCGTTGCTTTCTATCTCGACAATCTCATTAGTCTCAAGGTTATGGGCAATAATGGGTTTGCTTTCCGCAGGTGATGGGAGGTACTCAATGACAGCATCTATTAGAGGCTGAATACCTCTGTTCTTTAAAGCAGCACCACAAAGTACGGGGATTATAGTATTGTTAATAGTAGCCTTTCTGATACAGGCCTTTATAAGATTTTCGTCCTCGATGTTCTCACCAGCAAGATATTCCTCCATAATCGTGTCATCTATATCAGCCAGCGACTCTAACATATACTCCCGCGCTTTGGATGCATCCTCATACACATCTTCTGTTACAGCTCTTTCTTCATAGGTAAGCCCCTGGTCGTTCTCATTCCATATCAGGATACGCCACCCAATGAGATCAACAACGCCGCTAAACACGCCATCTCTGTAGTAAGGAATCTGAACAGGCAGCGCATGGGCCTCTAATCGGTCTGAAATCTGTTTTAAGACCGAGTTGAAATCAGCCCCTACCCTGTCAAGCTTGTTTACAAATGCTATCATCGGCACATCGTATCTACGAGCCTGATACCAAACAGTCTCTGTCTGTGCCTCCACTCCACCTACCCCACACAGGATCATTACCGCACCATCTAAGACCCTTAAACTCCGTTCCACCTCTATGGTGAAATCTACATGACCTGGCGTGTCTATAATGTGTATGTCATGGTCTTTCCATTTGCAGGTGGTAACAGCAGATGTGATAGTAATGCCCCTTTGTTGTTCCTGCAGCATCCAGTCCATGGTTGCCTGGCCATCATGAACCTCCCCCATCCTATGTATCCTTCCAGTATAAAACAGCACCCTTTCTGTGACTGTGGTCTTGCCTGCATCTATATGGGCAACAAAACCTATATTTCTTACCTTTGAGATTCTTTTAACCATTGCTGTAGTTTCCTTAAGGCATCCATTGCGTCTTTGCCGTATATATCCGCACCCATATCTGTTGCGATAGCTTCGTCCACAACAGCCCCTCCTACCATTACGACAAACTCCCCACCATCCTTTAACATCTGTACAGTCTTTCCCATGGACGGAAGCGTCGTGGTCATAAGGGCAGAAAGGCCAATATATCTTACATCGAGGGCATTGGCCTTGTCCAATATGGTTTTGGCCGGGCAGTTCTTGCCGAGGTCTATTACATCGAAACCATTATTTGATAAAATAACCCCTACAATATTTTTGCCTATGTCGTGTACATCACCCTCTACTGTTGCAAGAATAACCTGTATAGGATCGACAACGTCTTCCGGCTTGATGTAGTGCTTTATTACATCGAATGCCTTTTTCATGGCATTTGCACTTAAAAGCATCTGAGGGAGAAAAATGAAGTCCTTATCAAAAAGGCGCCCCACCTCTTCCATTGCCGGTATAAGCAGGGTGTTACTTACTTCCATAGGGTCTCTGCCTTCGTCCATGAGTTTTTGTGCCAGAGACTGGCTGGCCAGATCATTTCCCTGGATCACCGCATTGGTTAGAGAATTTACATCAATCTTTGAGGTGCTGCTGATTTCAACATCGACAGGTTCCAACCGGACAAATCTCTCAATATAATGAGAGGCATTATGGTCTCTTCCCGCCAGGACATTTGAAGATGCAACGGTATCCATCAAGCCCTCACCCATTGGATTGATAATAGCCAGATCCAGACCGGCATCGATGGCCATTGCAAGAAAAGCACTATTCAAAATAGGCCTTTTAGGAAGACCAAATGAGATGTTGCTTATCCCAAGAGTAAGATTAAGATCAAAATCCTTACGGATTACCCGCATGGTCTCCAATGTTTGCCTTGAAAGCCTGACATCTGAACTCACTGCCATGGTAAGCGCATCTACGTAGATATCTTTTCTTGATATGCCTGTGTCATCGATATATCTAAGAATTTTCTCAAGTATCCTTATTCTCGAAGATACATCTTCCCCCGCACCTGGCGGACCGTTTTCGTCCATGAGCAACACAATAATGGCCGCACCATAGAGCCTGGCAAGGGGAAGCAGGTTTTCTAAAGACTTTACCTCACCGGATACTGAATTTATCAGGCTTTTCCCAGGTGGTATCTTTAGTCCCGCCTTTATGACACCAGGGTCAGCTGAATCAATAGATACTGGCACATCCACTATTGACGTTACACTAGACAGGGCCATCTCCATCGAACGTGTTTCATCAATTGAGGCCAGCCCCATATTCACATCCAATATATCAGCACCTGCCTCTATCTGAGAGAGTGCATCATCTCTTACCCTGCCGAAGTTTCCCCCTTTTATGTCTCTAGCTAAAATCTTCCTCCCTGTAGGGTTTATACGCTCACCAATAATTCTAACCGGCTTATTAGGCCCTATGGCAACATAACTGGTCCTTGATGAAAGATAGGAGGCATCGATATTAAAATTTTTCAAGCCTTGATCACATGCATCTATTGCCTTTTTCAGCGCCCTTGTATGAGCCGGGGTTGAACCGCAGCATGAGCCTACAACCCTGACCCCCAGGCCTATAAATTCATCTGCCATAGATGCCATTTTCTCCGGGGTATCAGGGTATAGAGTAACACCATTTCTTATCACCGGCATGCCTGCATTTGGCTCTACAATAAAGGGTTTGTCACTTACTCGCCGCATCCTTTTCATAACAGGCAGGATTCCATCCCCCCCAAGGGAACAATTTATACCTATAAGATCACAACTTAGAGCAGATAATGTTATAGCAGCTGCCTCGGCTGATGTGCCAAGGGTTGTCCTGCCACTTTTTTCAAAGGTCATCTGTGCCATTATGGGGACGTTAGAAAACTTCCTTATTGCAACGATGGCTGCCTTTATCTCTTTGATGTCACTCATGGTCTCTATACAGATGAGGTCTGCCCCAGCATTTATCATAGCAGAGGCCTGTTCTTCAAATATGGATACAGCTTCATCAAAGCTTAAGTTCCCTACAGGCTCTATAAAACGGCCTGTAGGCCCGATGCACCCGGTAACAAACTCAACACCGCCTGCAGCCTTTACAGCCTCGATTCCCCTTTTGTTTATCTCCTCGACGCTGCCTGCAAGCCCATACTGCGAAAGTTTTATCCGGTTAGCACCAAATGTATTACTCTCCACAATCTGAGCACCTGCCTTTACAAACGAGGCATGTACATCCACAACTGCTTCAAATGCGTCAAGTAGCATGCCTTCGGGAGAGTCGCCTGGCTTGAGCCCCTTATCCATCAGGGCCGTGCCTATGGCGCCATCCATCAGCAACACTCTGTCTTTTATTAAATTTCGAAACTTACTATATTTCAAGATCTACCTCGTATATATGTTCCATCTCCTGACCAAGAAAGAGCTTGCCTGTATCTATAAACCCTTGCGTAAGGTCTGTGAGATAAAATATCATATCGCCGGATCTGTTTACATCAGATTTAGACCCCTTCACCAAGGACGGATCTATCATATCTGCTACCATAGAGGCGGTAGCCCCGGCAGAGTCTACGATCTTGACGTCTTTCCCCATAATCTTAGAGATTACACCTCTTAACAAGGGATAGTGAGTGCATCCCAGTAAAAGGGTGTCTATGCCATGGGCAACTAATTCAGATAAATATCGCCCTGCTATCATCTCTGTGACCGCATCATCAAAGAGACCCTCTTCCACCAGGGGGACAAATAAAGGACATGCCTTTGCTATGACCTCTATACCGGGGTCTATGGCATGAATGGTCCTTTCATATACTTTACTCTTGATAGTAGATGAGGTGCCGATCACCCCTATCCTGGATCCACCTGTAGCAATAGCCGCCCTTGCGCCTGACTCTATTACACCAATAATGGGAATATCAAATCTGGCCTTAAGCGCAGGTATGGCATGTGCAGATGCAGTATTACAGGCCACTATCAGCATATCTATCCCCTTTGAGACAAGAAAATTGGCACAGCGCAGTGTATAGTAGATCACTGTCTTTGAAGATTTTGTCCCATAGGGCAGCCGCGCAGTATCGCCAAAATATACCATATCTGCACCCTGAACCGCAGCCAGCAGCTCTTTGAGCACGGTAAGGCCCCCTACTCCTGAATCAAATACCCCTATCTTCTTATGTTTCATTGTCTCCTTAAAAAATTACCCATAAATATTGTTATAGACTGCATTTGTCTATTGTAATTACATCCATGTGTCAAGGTTAGGATTTGGTATCACTGAAAAATCCGTTTGATACATACAACAAATCTTTTTGGTAGTATCCCTTGCGATTTATTTAAGTTTAAATAATTTATGTATTGACAATCAAAGTTTATATGTGTTAAATGCTCAAAACATAGGGAGAAATTATGGCTGATACAGCAGATATGACTATTAAGGAAATAGTGGGATCAATACGGAGGATTGTGAGGTCCATTTCTCTTGATTCCCAAAAAATGGTGAAACGCTTTGGTTTGACCGGACCACAAAGCCTTGTTCTTAGATCCTTGGCTTCGCATGGTACTCTTTCTTCTGCTGATCTAAGCCGCATGCTCTATGTAACGCCATCCAATATGACCGGGGTCATTGATCGGCTGGAAAAACACGGCCTGATAACTCGAATCAAGAAAGAAAATGACCGAAGGATTTCCTTGATCGAATTGACAGAAAAGGGAAGCCATCTGAGCCAAACGTTACCTGACCCGATTGAGGAAAAGCTCATTTCAGGTCTGGCTTATTTAAAACCAACAGAGATCTTTGGGATCTATTCGGCGTTTAAAAAGATTGTTGATTTGATTGACGCTACAGAAATTACTGATACACCTATAGATGATGATGCAAAAACCTGGAGGGACTCAAAAAATGAGGGGGAACAGTGAACAAAGAGACTCCTGATACACAGAAGATTTCCGGTTTTCATGTTGAGGTCTCAGACATTGAGCTGCTAGACCGTATTGGGTGCAGTTCCGATACTAAACCTTCTAAGCGGACATTAAAGCAAGTCAAAAAGGCTATTGAAAAGGTTCGTGAAATAGGGAAACCCAAGGCCCTGTACAAAATATTCCCAGTACATACCGACAAAAAGTCTGTTCGCCTCGGCAGTGAAGCCACTTTAAGCAGTAAAAGACTCGCACATGTATTGAATAATTGCCAAAAAGCCGCTGTCTTTGTGGTGACGCTTGGGCATGAGGTTGATAAAATCATTCGTAAGAGCATGGAAAACAGTCCATCCTTTGGCATGATTCTGGACATAGCAGGTTCTCTGGCGGCCGAGTCAGCTGCACAATACATAGAAGATACAATCGCACGCTCAACACAAAAAGACCATGATATAACCATGCGCTACAGTCCTGGATATTGTGACTGGCCGCTGAAGGAGCAGGAAAGGCTGTTTTCTGTTTTACCTGCTAACCCTGCAGAGGTCGCGCTTTCAAACGAGTGCCTGATGCAACCGCGAAAGTCAGTCTCAGGGATTATAGGCATTGGGCCGGCTAAAACCATCCGGGAATGCTCAAATGCCTGCGTTAAATGCCATCGAACCAATTGCCCGTATCGTAGGATATAAATAGATATGCTAAATAAAAAAGAGGCCTTTCAATTGGATAAGCAACAAATTTGCCATCCTTACCAGCCACTGAGCCAGGATGATATCCACAAGATCCATGAAACCACCATGAGGGTATTCGAGGAAGTAGGGATACAGGTGAATTCACCTGAAGCGTGGGAGCTTTTCCGCAAAGCCGGGGCAAAGATGGATAAAAACGACCATCAAATTGTCAAGATCCCCGCAAGGCTGGCGGAGGATCTGATTCAAAAAGCACCTTCGGTTGTCTGTCTTTGCGGCCGTGCTAATAGTGGGAGATTTGACTGCGAGATCGGTGGAAACAATGTGTATATGGGCACTGGCGGGACTGCCTTGAATGTACAAGACCCGGGCTCTGATGGTTCGCGAAAGGCCACACTTAAAGACATTAAAGACATATCTCGTATCGTGGAAGTGCTGGATAACATCCACTTTTACATGCTCAACGTTTACCCAAATGAACTCCCTGTAGAAGATGTGGATGTCAATCGCTTTGGAACCGCCTTGAATTATACCCAAAAACACATCATGGGGGGGGTTTACACAATTGAAGGAGTAAAAAATGTTATCAAGATGGCAGAACACATTGTCGGCAGCCCCGGTAAACTCAGGCAACACCCTATAATATCCATGGTGACGTGCGTAGTCAGCCCCTTGATGCTGGATGAATATTATTCCCGGCTCACCATAGAAATTGCTCGCAATCACATACCAGTGGTGGTTCCGGCAGAGCCCCTTTGTGGCGCCACTTCCCCTGTTACCTTAGCCGGTAATCTGGTTATACAAAACGTGGATACACTGGCCGGGGTTATGCTTGCTCAACTCGCCAACCCAGGAGCTCCAACACTCTATGGTTGTGTCGCATCTATTGCAGACATGCGCAATATGAAATACCTTTCAGGGGCAGTGGAAATGGGGCTGATAAACGCAGCAGCAGCCCAAATGGCCCAGTTTTACCATCTCCCCTACTATGGGACAGCGGGCATGTCTGATTCCAAGATAAATGACTCTCAAGCAGGATATGAATCAGCTATCACCAATCTCATGGTTGCATTGGCTGGTGGAGATTTAATCCATGACGCAGCAGGATTTCTTGATTTCTGCATGACTGTTTCTTATGATAAACTAATCATTGATAATGAAATTATCGGCATGGTTATGCGTGCTGTTAAAGGTATTGATGTAAACGATGAAACCTTGGCATTTGATCTGATCAGGGCAGCGGGCCCTGGGGGCAATTATGCCTCTGCACGCCATACGCGTAAACATATGCGTACTGAACAATATCTCCCACAGCTAAGTGATAAGAAGGACAGGGACAAGTGGGAGGCTGCCGGCGCAAAGGATATAAGGTCACTGGCCACTAAAAAGGTATTGGAAATTCTCGATAGAAAGCCTCAAACCTTTATCCCAGAAGAAATTAGATCCCATTTGAAGAAGGTGATACCAGGGGTGAAATTTCCATGAGAGGGACAGCATGCTGATAATTGGTGAAAAGATCAACGCCTCCATTAAATCTGTGGGGCGGGCCATATCTAATAGGGACCAGGAATTTCTGGCCGGGCTTGCCCGATCTCAGGCCGAGGCCGGGGCTGATTTTATCGATGTAAATGCCGGCGTAGGCCGGGATAGCAGGGAAAATGCAACAGCCATAATGGAGTGGCTGATAGATGTGGTCCGGAATGCCACTGATAAGCCCCTGTGCATCGATAGCGATGACCCTTCTGTCTTGAAGGCTGCTCTCGATAGATACAAAGGTGAAAAGGTAATGATCAATTCTGTCAATGCCGACCCTGAGAGGCTGGATGCTATCGGTCGCCTGACAGCACAGCGGCATGCATCCCTAGTGGCCCTGGTTACGAAGGATACAGGTATTCCAAAAACAGCCAAAGAAAGGCTGGATGCCGCTGAGATGATAATAAAACACCTGGAGCTTGTGGGCGTTAAAAGAGATCAAATATATTTTGACCCACTGGTACTACCCATTTCCGTGGATTCGTCCCAAGGACTTGTTACGATAAAGACCATTGAGCAGATTAAATCTTTTTATCCAAGCGCCAAAACTGTATTGGGACTTAGCAATATCTCCTATGGGCTACCAAACAGGGGTATGGTCAACCAGTCTTTCATGCTAATGGCGGCATCAGCGGGACTCGATGCTGCTATCATGAACCCACTTGATACCAAGTTGATGGGCATGATCAAGGTTGCGGACATGCTTACAGATAGAGACCCTTTATGTAAAGGATTTCTCAGGGCTCACAGAAAGGGCCTGTTATCAGACTAAAACGCATCGGGTGATAAGATAATAAAAAGAGGAGATATATAAAATGCCCAGAGAAGGAATCTTAGTTGACACCCCATATGAAAGGATGACTGGTAAGCAGATAGAAGAAATCCACAAGGCCTCCATGGAGATCTTGAGTGACCCTGGCCTGATATGTTTCAGCAGGGAGGCCGCAGAGATATTTAGTGCAAGCGGGGCAGATGTCACAAAGATTAAGTCAAGCGACCCCCCAGCCTGTCTGATTAAAATCCCAGAGAAGCTCGTGCTTGATGCCATCGAGAGTACACCTAAAACAGTCAAACTGGGCGCCAGAAATAAGGATAATACGCTTGTGATGCATGGTGACGAGCCAAGGGTATATTTCATTTCAGGCTCTGAGACCAATATCTGGCTGGATGTTGATATCCAGACATACGCCAAGAGATCTGATCCAGGCATCGAGATTCGCCTGCCAGAATTTACCCCGCGTCGAGGGACAGTTGCCGATCTCTGCAATGCGGCGCATGTCTGTGAACACCTAGAGACACTTGATGGTTTTATACGCACTGTAAATATCCAGGACAAGGACATTACAGATGATAATAAGGACGTCAATAAATTCTTCGCCTGCCTGAACAATACCACCAAACATGTGATGGCCGGGCTTACGAACCTGGACCAGCTGGACAATGTGGTGAACATGGCCTCCTTGATTGCAGGTGGGAAAGAACAACTCAAGAAAAATCCTATCATTTCGTTTATAACCTGCCTGGTAAAGAGCCCTTTGCAATTTGTTGATGATACGACCAAGACCTTTATCGAGATATGTAAAAGGGGATTGCCTGTAGTAGCCTCGTCCTCGCCTCAGGCAGGAACCACTGCTCCAATCAAGGAGGCCGGTATTATTGCTCAGATAAATGCCGAGGTGCTCGCAGGGATTACATTGGGCCAACTGGTAAATAGAGGGACACCTGTAATGTATGGCAGCGTGCCAGTGAGGGCACGGATGGATACACTGGGCGATTCCTATGGATCCGTTGAAACCAGCCAGTATAACATTGACTGCACGCAAATGGCACGTTTCTATAAGATACCTAACTATTCTACTGCTGGAGTGTGTGACTCGAAGGTGCCGGGACAACAATCATCAATAGAGAGATTACTATCAGACATACTAGTAACCTTGAGCGGTCCACAATACTTGCACTGTGCATATGGTCTTCTTGATTGCAATTCTGTTTTTTGTCTGCCTCAGGCCGTTTTGGACGATGCCCACTTCCAGATGATCAAGTTTTTCCTAAGGTCACCACAGATCGATAAGATGGAAATCACAGAGACATTGGAACAGATAAGAAAGGTTGTTCAAACCCCGCAAAAGCTTTACATCAGCTATATTCGCAAGGTGATGCGCAGCGGTATACTTTCATCTTCATATCCATTTGAAGGAGACGGCAAGTCTGATAATGTATTCTTACTGGTCTATAAAAGGATGAACGAACTCCTTGAAAGACCCGTGAACCATATTGATCAGACTACCACTTCCAGGATATTTCAGGAGATACCTGGCCTGTTGCCAAGATTAAATATATATGAACAAAGGAGCTAATGATGAGTGAAGATATTATTCCCATGCTTAAAGAAAACGTTATACAGGGAAGAAAGACCAAGGATGACGAAGGAATAGACGAAGAACTATCCGGCACACCTGGTGTAGAAGAGTTGACCCGGTCGGCTCTGGAAAACAATATCCCTGTAAAGGAAATAATCACAAAAGGCCTGACCCCAGGGATGGAGGTTGTTGGAGAGAAATTCAATGCCAAAGAATTTTACATCCCTGACATGCTGGCATCTGCCGAGGCAGTAAGCGCAGGTATGGATATACTGAAGCCACTTTTTGAGGCCTCCAATATTGAAACAAAAGGAAGGGTCACCATGGCCACGGTAAGGAAAGATATCCATGATATCGGAAAGAGTATTGTGGCAACCTTGCTTAGAGGGGCAGGTTATGAGGTAGAGGACCTGGGGATAGATGTGCCCACAAAAAAGATTGTTCAATATGTAAAAGAAAAAAGACCCGACTACCTGGGGCTCTCTGCTTTGCTGACCTCAACGATGGTGTATATGGGTGAGATAATTGATGCCCTTAAAGAAGCTGGCCTCAGGGACAAGGTCAAAGTTATAGTTGGTGGGGCAGCGGTATCTGAGGAATATGCCCGTGAGATAGGAGCGGATGCCTATTGTGTTGATGGTTTCGATGCAATTAGGACACTTGATGGCTTTCGGAAAGCAAAATAGTAGCGATAACAGAAGATACAATTTAAAGAAAGGATTTTGTTCATGGCAGGAATTGCAGGAATTTTGGGTGTTGACAATGGAAAATTAAATCAAATGCTTGAGACGATCAAGTACAGAGGTCCACACGAGACATGGATATACCACGATGGTCAGATAAATCTAGGGTGCAATGAACTGAACCTCGGGGCAGATTGCAGGGATGGATCGCATCATACATCCGATGAGAAGAGGGCAGTAGTCCTTGATGGACGTGTGTACAATCAACAAAAGGGCAATAATACCGATGCCGAGGCCGTGCTGGCCTTATATGATAGGTTCGGCACTGGCTTTGCTGGGAAGATAGATGGTGATTTCGCCTGTGCTATATCCGATAATAGCCAGATTATATTGGCCCGTGACTGGGCAGGTATAAAACCTCTCTACTACGGGCATGACAGCAACGGTAGCCTATATTTCGCCTCCGAGGCAAAAAGCCTGGTAGGTATTGCCGATGATGTCAAGGAATTTCCGCCTGGCTATGTTTATTCCCAAAAACTGGGTTTCCAAAGATATAAACCCGAAGCTGTCCAAACCCCTGAATTCGAGGACTACGAACAGGCCAAGGAGGTAATACGCGATTTGCTTCAAGATGCAGTGGCCAAACGGATGAAGGACAATGCCGTTAAAGGGGTCCTTTTAAGTGGAGGGCTGGATAGTAGCCTCATAATCTACATGGCCCATCAGATAAATCCGGACATTGAATGCTTTACAGTAAGCATGGAAGAGGGTCAGGATCTGCCTCTGGCCAAGGATGTAACTAAATACCTGGGTGTTAAGCATCACATATTAATGTTCGGCAAAAAGGAGATAGAAAAAATATTGCCTCAGGCCATCCATCATCAGGAGATGTATGAGGAAAGCTGTGTGCACGGGGCAATAGCCAATTTTTTAGCTGGACGGTTTGTTAAACAGCATACCAACTGCGTTCTTACTGGAGAAGGGGCAGATGAATTCTTTGCTGGATATGACGGTCAGTTTAAGAAAGGGGCCAACCCTGAAGAAGTCGCCAGCATAGTTGATAAGCTCATCAATGTTGCTCATAATACAGCATTACAAAGGCTGGATAGATTGAACGCTGCATGCTCCATTGAAAGCCGTACACCATTCCTTGATGCCAAGGTAATGGATTTTTGTATGAAGATTCCTTTGGAGCACAAAATTAACGGCAAGGACCAAACAGGAAAGTGGATCCTTCGCCAAGCATTTGAGGGATGCCTGCCAAAGCACATTATCTATCAGACAAAACGGTTCTTTGCCCAAGGATCAGGCGTGGCATACATCATGCGCAAGCAAGCTGAAAAGCTAGTCTCTGAAGCCGAGCTGACAGAGTTCAACAAGAAAGAGAAAAATCCACTATTATCTTCAGTAGAGGAATTGTACTACTACAGGATATTCAAGAAGACACTGCCCGACCCTGTCTTCGACCTACTGGTAGGCAGGTGGGATCCACTTAGGCCATCCTTTTTCCGTGAATGGGAGAAACCGGCTTTATAATCATGTGAGCAAGAACCATGGATGAAAATGTCCTCTCGCCGCTATCCTAGTTGACTCTGAAAAACTCCATTAAAAATGGCACCATACTATATGCTATTTATCTTATGATATCTATCAATAAATCTAGATAATCTGATAGAAGCCTTGTTATGAGAAAATTTTCTCTAACAATCTCTTTGCCCTTCTTGCCCATCTCATGTGCCAGGGTGGGATTCTTTAAAATTTCTATAGTCCTGTCAGCAAATCCCTGAGTGTCATGAGGATCTAATAAAAAGCCATCTTGTCCATCCTTTACTTGGAGAGGGATACCACCTACATTGGAAGCCACAACTGGTGTTTCTTTCCATAGTGCCTCGGTTACAGCAAGGCAAAAACCTTCTTTTATGGATTTTTGTATCATAACTGAAGATATCCGCTGGAGGATATTTATAAATATGAAGTTTGAAGCTGCAGGATCGGTTATCAATATTATATCTCCCTTGTCGATTAACCTTTTTGCCTGTCTTTTTACCCTCTCGTACATTTTTACACCTTCAGGGTCATCTGTTGCTATATTACCGCACAGCACCAGCCTGCAATCGACCTTCTCTTTAACGAGCTTGAATACCTTTATTACCCCTTCTGGGTCTTTCCATTTATCAAACCTCGATATCTGGGTTATAAGTGGTTTATCCATAACCACACCAAACTTCCTGAGATATTTTGAAATGTCTTTCTCAGGGATCTCCATATTCTTTGAAGAGAGGGGATCAATGGCAGGGTAGACAATCCTTTGTTCCACAGGGAGGTCTTTTTTTATATAGCTTTTATTAGAAAGAATAACCATGTCATATCTGAGTATAAATGAAGAAAGGAACTCCCATACCTTATCGTTTGGATGTGATAAATCTACATGACATCTCCATATCCATGGTTGTCTCTTTTTGTAAAACTTTATGAGGGGAAGGGGTTGTGGGTCATGTATAATAACACAATCGTGGTCTATGTGCGTATATGCAGAGAAGTCTCCATTAGCCTGAGAATATACTCGTTTCTTCCTTTCAGTAAGGTGTATCGCCTCTCCCTGGAGGGCATTGTGAAATTTCTTGGTTATTCCAAAAAAGTCAGGGTATCCATGTAATGTTCTCCAGCCTGCATCAATTCCTATGTCGTTCATAAGTGGTATGAGGTTGTTTAAGATCTCTGCCACACCACCACCCTGATATGTAGAGTTAATATTTAAGATATGCTTTCCATAAAGGTTTCTTGCCTTCCTAGATATTCCCCCTATTATCTCATCTCCCACAATTTTCCTGTAATCTTCTAAACCATGCATTACCTTAATCCCCCCTTAGATCAATTCCTTTAATAATAAACCTACATCTCTCGATGATCTCAAATTAAACCTGGCCAGCGAGGGCCCCAGCCCAACCTTGATGGAATAGGCTCTCTCAGGGAGGACCTCAAAAACGTCCTCGTCGGTATGATCATCCCCTATTGCCAAGATAAAGTCCCATTTTTCCTTCTCCGTCCATCTAAGCGCCGCCCGCCCTTTATTTATCCCAGCATTCTTGATTTCAACCACCTTGCTCCCTTCTAATACCTGGAGGTCAAGATTGGCAGTGAAATTTACGAGTTCATCTATCAACTCTCCCGCCCTCACGGCGCTTAATTCAGGATTGGATCTTCGATAGTGCCAAACAAGTGAAAAGTCTTTTTCTTCAATAAAAGAGCCGGGGGTCCTGTCCATATACTGCTCGAGTATCGGCCGTATCTTATCTTTCCAATCGCTTGTCAGGGGTTTCAAGGTTTCCCACTTTTTATTTTTTTTATCTTTTATCCATGCCCCATGTTCAGATGCAAACCCCAGATTCAGATTACCAAACCATCTCCCCAGGATATCTTTATCCCGACCGCTTATGAGAACAACTTTGTTCTTTTTGTTTATAGAGAGTTTTCTAAGCAACCTTAAAAGCGTATCTCCAGGGATTGCCTCTTCAGGTTTTTCAGAAAACGGAATGAGGGTTCCGTCATAATCTAAGAGTAGAAGTCTTCTTTTTGCCTTGTGATAATCATTTATTAACCTTCTCCTTGTTTCGGGGGAAAGTATCTTGGCTTGCAGCTCTTTTTGAAGCGCCTTGGTATGAGACAACCTATCTATAAAATCCTCTGCCCATCGATACACCGTATAACGCTGAATGCGTTTTTGCATTGTTTTGTTGCGTTGTATCTTCTCATCTTCCGACATCGTTATGGCCTCTTCTAATGCCTTTATCATCTCTTCATTGTTATTAGGGTTTACAATAATTGCCTCTCCTAATTCCCTTGCAGCGCCAGCCATCTCGCTAAGTACTAATACCCCCTTCATATCTGTTCTGGTTGCCAGATATTCTTTTGCTATGAGATTCATCCCATCTCTTACGGGCGTGACAAGACAAACATCAGCAATGCTATAAAGGGCAGTAAGAGTGTTAAATGGTAAAGAACGGTATAGATACCAGATGGGAGACCAGCCCATAGTCCCGTATTTTCCGTTGATCCTCCCTACAAGCTCATCCACCTGCCTCTTTAGTAACCTGTAATGTTCTACCTGTGTGCGAGAAGGCACTGCAACCAAGATAAAAATCACCTTCTCCTTATACTCAGGATTCCTCTCCAGAAACCTATTAAAGACCTCTATGCGTTGAGGGATTCCTTTTGTGTAGTCTAAGCGGTCTACTGATAGTATTATCTTTTGCCCCCCCACTTTTTTACGGAATCTATCTATCTCTTTTTGTACCAGGGACTCTTGATTCGCCTTTGAAAATCTCTCATAATCTATCCCCATTGGAAACGGGACCACCCTTACTATCCTGTCATCGGTACTAATCTGATCAAGAGTGTGTTCGTAGCCTAACAGGCGATGTACACTGCCAAGAAAATGTCGTGCATAATCATAGGTATGAAAACCTACAAGATCTGCTCCTAAAAGCCCTTCCAGGATTTCTTTACGCCATGGAAGCAATCGGAATATCTCAAAGGAAGGGAAAGGTATGTGGTGGAAAAAACCTATAGTTGCTTCTGACAATCTTTCCCTTATAAGCTTGGGAACCAGCATCAGATGATAATCGTGTATCCAGATAATATCGTCTTTCTTTGCAATCTCTATAACTGCTTTACTAAAAAGTTCATTTACTTGCTTATAGGCTTCCCAGAAATCATTATTATAGTTTGCATACTGGGTAAAATAGTGAGAGATAGGCCAGAGGGTCTTATTGCTAAAACCATGATAAAACCTTTCAATATCACGTTGGGAGAGAAAGACAGGGTAACAGCCAAAATCAGATATTAATTTGGCCTTAATGCTCTTCTCTTTTCCTTTTATCCTTTCTCGAATAATCCCGGGCCATCCTATCCACAAACTATCATATTCCCTGTAGAATGCCCCCAATCCAGTAGCCAGACCACCAGCACTATGTCGAAAATTCAGGCTTTTTCCCTTCTTCTCAATAGTAACCGGCAATCTATTTGAAACTATCAGCAGCCTGGCCATATTTTCCTCTCCCTAAATGTTGCGCTATAATCCTCTCTGGCTTCCGCTTTTCTTCTGAGTATTACATTTATAATCTCTTTTTATTATAAACAAAAAGAGATTATGTCAATCCCTACCGAAACAGGACTTTCCCATTTTTTCACAGCAATAAATCTCTAACGCTCCGTAGATGGTGGCATTAGACCACCATCTACAATTCAATTTGTACCACCGACAGGAGTCGGTGGCATTCTCTAACGGGGTAAAGAGGGAGAATATCTAACTCACCCACTTCACACGCTACCCCGTAACAGGTCCAATACCCACTCCCCATTACCCTCAACTTCACCGGGGGGTACTATGTATATTTCGTGTTCCACTCCAATTTGTCTCTCCTGTTGCATCAGGGCTTAGTATTATGTATACTTTAAACCTTTTAATACAAAACCATGGAGGAATTATACATATGCAACAAGTCTTTACTCATCTATTTGAACCACGATCAATTGTGTTTATCGGTGCATCCCAACACCTGTTTAAATGGGGCTTTAGCGTCTTGCATCATATTGTCAGAGGTGAATTTGAAGGAGAGATCTATCCTGTTAATCCTCATGGTGGGTCATGGTATGGCAGAAGGGTCTACAAGAATTTAGACGAGGTACCGGATAATATTGACCTGGCTATTATTGTGGTAAAGAAAGAGCTTGTGTCTGAGACCATAAGAAGGTGTGCAGGCAAAAATATACCTGTTGGAATCGTTATTACTGCGGGATTTTCGGAGACAGGCAAGGAAGGTGCCATCCTGGAAAAGGAAATTGTAAAGATAGCTAGCTCAGGGGGCATGCGGCTTGTTGGGCCAAATACAATGGGGATCTTTAGCGGATATCCGGTATGTATGCATGCCATAATGGCAGGGACGCACATAAGACCAGGGAATGTAGGCCTCATTGCCCAAAGCGGCCTACATTCCCTG
>Ga0210003_1000488_pt1 | contig 35748 bp, 71 predicted proteins | sample LantaG_FD_182804 | JGI IMG/M metagenome (GOLD analysis project Ga0210003, IMG submission 182804) | Deep subsurface microbial communities from Baltic Sea to uncover new lineages of life (NeLLi) - Landsort_02402 metaG (SPAdes) (version 2) | ecosystem: Environmental > Aquatic > Marine > Oceanic >...
ACAGCGCGTCATTTGGTTCCGCACCGGTCGAAGGGGTGGGCGCAGCACCTAGCCCAGCGTGAAACACTCTACCGGGACATAGGACACGAGGTTATCGCTATCCCCAAACAGAGATATTTCTTCCTGCCATGGACTGATTGGGTACGAGAATGACCGAACAAGTTAGAGCATTATCAGCTCAACAAATAATCGCGGAAGCGGGCAACGTGAACATGCTTGAAGGCAGGCCCCTACGCCTAAACCTATTTACTGATGAACCATTTGCTCGTGTTGAGGTAAAGGCTGAGGTTGATGAGGAACTGCGTGAGTCACTGAGGCCGGGGGCTCCCGATAGGGGGCTCAGAATTAAACATGGCCCAGACCCCACTAGAGCTTGACAAACGCGAGCGGGTGTGTTATACTTGTAATAGAGGTTAAGACATGACATTAGATCAATTCCGCAGAGTGACTGAGAACCTACCAGATGATTTGCCGATGGTAAGCAGTTGCGGCGATAGGCATAGCTCCTGTTGCGTTGTTATAGGTCAAAAGCTTAGAGACCAAGGCACTGGAATGTATGGGACTACACGGCGAGACAAGAATTTAGGACCGCTTGTACCGGTATTGATTGTAATATGATACATTACTTTAGTGACAACGCTGGGGGATTCATTGGGGTAGATACCTCGCAGCGTGTGCGAGAATTGCCCGGCTTCCTTTACGGGAAGGGTGCCGACATTCCCGGTAACATTACTACCATCCAAGAGGGGGTTTGGAACCCCAACGAATTGAGTGGCGAAACATCTACTGAGGATGTTCCGGAGGATTGGATAACGGCCCTCGGTTTCATGAGGCCCAGAGTTGCCCGGCCACGTGTGTTGCGAGAGCCACGGGAGCCACGGGAGCCACGGGAGCCACGGGAGCCACGGGAGCCACGGGAGCCAGAGTGGGTCGAGAACAACCCGATGCCAGAGAAATCTTTCCTAGTGCCACTGGTGCCTTTGGATGAGTATTATGCGTTCATGGAGACTGGTGTTGACTCAAGGCGGGGAACTGGTGAGGTTGACATTTGTTTTCCATGGGAGAAGCTAAGTCCAACAGCTTCGGGCGCTATTTCTAGTGTCGGCGTCGTTGGTTTACTAATCCTTGGTCTCTTCGCACTGATACTCTAATGTATGTTTTTGTCTACGGAACACTGAAGCATGGGCACGGCTTGAATCAAGTATTGATTCAGGGGGGTGCCAAGTTTCTTGGCGGCGGGTACATAGACGGCATTCGTTTGTACTCGTGGGGAATATGCCCGGCTGCGTTTCCAGGGTCACCCGACGACCGAGCCTGGGGTGAAATCTATGAGGTAGACGCGGCCCTCTTAGGAGTATTGGATAGGATTGAAGCCAGTTACGAACGGGAACAACGAACGGCGGTTATCATGGAAGGCTCAGTAAACTTGAGTCCCGTTACAGCTTGGATTTACGTAGGGGTAATAGCACCCGTAGGTGGTGCATGGATTAAAGATGGCGTCTTTAGGCGAATTTACCGAGAGGACATTTGATGTTTCAGCATTTTGCTATCTGTGGTCAAAGCGAAGACGATGGTAAATGGTACGTGTTGATTGTGTTGAAAGCGCTGTCAAAGGCGGAAGCGGCTGAACTTTTGTCCCAGTACATCGCGTGCCATCAGCAGGGTTCCCAGTACATCGCCTATCGAATTGACGATATCCTACCCTTTGGCTTTAATAACTATGCTAAGAAAAATGCTAAGAAAAATGATGCCGTACGTTGTTGGGTATCTAAAGGGGCTGAGGAAGTCCTTGAACAACGGATGGTGAATGTCTAATGGAATCTACGCTTCGACCTAAGCACTTTGCTATCTGTGGACGTACGCCAGAGGGCTGGCAGACAGCGGTTGCTGTGAAAGTAGCGTCTCGTACAGATGCTTGTGCCCTTATGGAAAAATACATTACCTCGCATCAAGGTGCATTCTCAGCTTATCGAGTGGATGACATTTCTGAAAACTGGTTTAACACTCTTGAAAAGGGTGGTACTGTATTGTGTTTGGTCTCTAATTATGTGACGCTAATGTTAAAGCGTCAGATGCTACAGGGTGCCCCATGAACAAACCCTTACCTTACAAAGCTTACGGACGCATCCCGCATATACCCGGTAGTTGTGTAACTCGCGGGGACCGCCGTATGACTGCACAGCAAGCACGTATTGCTACGCGGATGCCTCGTGATAAGAATGACAATATCATCGTACAAGAGAAGCTGGATGGGAGTTGTGTAGCTGTTGCCAAAGTGGATGATATTCTGTATTGTCTAACTAAGAACGGGAACCTTTGCGTTGAGTCACCTTTTGAACAACATCATTTGTTTGTTGACTGGATGCACCAACATTTTGATCGTTTCTACGATACGCTACGCGAGGGTGAACGGCTTGTAGGAGAATGGCTGGCACAAGCCCATAGCACAATCTACACCCCTTACCAGGGTTGGGAACCATTTGTTGCATTTGACTTAATGATCTATCATGAACGTTTGCCGTTTAATGAGTTTGTCCAGCGGTTAAATCGACGGTTCATGATGCCACCGCTTATATCGGAAGGGCCAGCGTGTACGTTAGTTCGTGCGCAGCTATTGACTAATGGTGGACAATCTCAATACGGCGGTGACGAAGCTGAAGGCTTTGTCTGGAGAGTCGAACGCAGAGGGGAAGTAGACTTCCTCTGTAAGTGGGTAAAACCCGGCTACCAACCGGGAAAACTGTTGCCCGAATTAAATCCAGCAATTCAAGAACCGGTGTGGAACTGGAGGCCGTGATGGGTGTGATGTACTGTATGGTTGAACGTCGAAACGATATTGATTGTATCTGGGAGACTGTAGCAGGTCTAATTTGCATTGACACGGAAGAGGCCCAGATTCTAATTGATCGTTACCTAGAGAACCAATTTGATATCTGTGAATATCGTCAACGCATGTGTACAAAGGTTGAGTACGAAGGTACACCATGTCCCGTGCGATTGATATCACCTAGCGTACCAGGGGACGAAGAATGAAGCTATCAGAAGTTACGAGACACGAGTGGATTTTGGCGGCTGTCCTCACAGCGGTGGCCTGTATTTGTTTGTTGGCTGGATGGGGTACTGCCGAAGGTCAGACGGTTGGTGAAATGCGGGAGACCGTGACGTATATCGCCAGCGATGAGTGTGCAGGGCGTGAGACTGGGTCTAAAGGTCTCTTCAGGGCTCAGCAATACATTGCTCAGGAACTCCGAGACGCGGGGCTTGACCCACGCTATCAGGAAGTATCAAGCCCTCAGAAATGTCAAAACATCGTCGCATTCGTTCAGGGTGCGAGTGACAAGTATATCGTGGTGGGAGCCCACCTGGATCATATAGGAACTCAACGTCGCCGTGTTATGAACGGGGCAGATGATAATGCCTCTGGTAGTGCAGCTATCCTAGCTATGGCTATTGACCTACACAAACAACAAAATACAACTCTGGTGCCGATTCGACACTCAGTGGTGTTTGTCTGGTTCACCGGGGAGGAGCATGGTTTCTGGGGTTCAAATTGGTACGCTAAGAATCTCTTGACCCCTGTGAATGGAGAACTAAAGGCGACCGAGACGTTGCCCATCTTCATGTTGAATCTCGATATGGTAGGGAGGTTGCGTTGGAACTTTGAGCAAGTTGCCATTCCGGGAGATATTGAACTCCCTGTGGTTGATATCCTGGAACGTTTGTATCGACGTTATGACTTTGGAAAACATGTTGTTTATCGAGACGGCTCAGCCGACAGTGACCATTGGCCCTTTTTTCAACGTGGTGTACCTTACGTCCTTTTGCACACCGGGTTGCACCCCGACTACCATGAGTCTGGGGACGACACCGATAAAATAAACTACGAGGGTATGTTGAAAGTAACGCACTTTGCTCAAGACTTGCTCGGTGCTATCTTGAATGCTGGTGAACCTGAATATGACTTTATCAATGGAGTAAATCCCCGTGAGTGATGTACAAGCCGAGACCCTCAATGTCTTACAAGTTACCCTAACAAAACTAACACTGGCTCAAGCACAGGCTAATACTCTACGGGCTCAATTTGAAGCCTTGACGGCTAAGGCTAACGCTGAGTCTGCGGAAACGCAAGCCACTGCTGTTAGATTTGGTTACGAACGAGGCATCCGCCCGTCGAATTTGTATGGGCCGCTTATCACTTATTACGATGACGTTGGTAGTCGTTGGGCGGTTGCGTATGGCGTTGTAGGGCGGCAGGTCATAGAAATACTTCCTGACCACATTACTGAGACAGGGGTAACGGCGTATGGCACTACCCCCGAAGAGGCGCTGTTGAACTTTGACCGTGTTTGGAAAGGTGAAGATAATGCCGCACAATCAGACATTTGAACTTTCTTGTAGCGACTCAGGCGAGCCAGGACATATTATTATAGCTCTCAATGATGCGATGCCTGCTCCATTACCAGACAGAGTAGGTTTTAATCTAGCTTGCCTCGGCGTGCGAGATTTGTTCGTGGCACTCAATGAGCGTATGTCGGGAAATCATTTTCTAGCTTTGGCTGCGATGTGCGCAGAATACATGCGGGTACTGGAAAACAATGTGGTACGTGATGAAGAAACTCGAATTTTACGGTCTCACGCCAGAGAAACTTTTGCTGACATGCGGGAAACAGCCGCCGAGCGGGGACTTATCTTCAATGCAAGAGGCTGCCAATCAGGACGCTTTCCGTCTGGTCCGCGCGTTGGACACGATGCTTCCATACGGGACTTGGAAAGCCTTCCTTCAGATATGTAAACTTGAAGCGGAGAAGCTTGGATGAGCGATGAAAATTTGACGGAGGATACTATGATCCTCAAAGTTAAGCACCTACCCGACAACGGATTTGAAATTGGGTTGGGTTGCAAAGATGCCCCAACCGTGCGGTCCCTTGGTGTAGCAGCGGCTTACCTCATGCACCTTGTTGCACAGTCTGCCGATTGTGGGTACGAGGAAGCATGTGATACTGTACGTGAGTTGGCTGTTGATTTTGGGATGCGGGGCGTAATGGCTGATGGGGAGATGGAAATTTCCTTGTCAGATTTAGTCGATGACGTGGAAGATGAAGACGATTGGTGGAAAGGTGATGACGATGAGTATAATGCTAATGGCAGCGAAGATTGCTAGGTTCTGCCACGACGGACAAGTTCGTGACAACAAGCGCCCTTACATCACCCACCCTGCGAGAGTAGCTGGTCAAGTATTGGTAATTCCTGACGCTACTGAAGAGTGGGCGGCTGCGGCTTACCTTCATGACGTGTTGGAAGACACGGCTATGACTGTAGAGTGTCTGCGACTCAAGTTCCCTCACAGCGTTGTGGATGTTGTGGTTGAACTGACCAATCAATTCCTCGACAAGGCAGAGAAGCGTGAATCTCGAAAAGCAAAAGAGCGGGAACGTCTTGGTAGGGTGAGCCCTGTGGCGAAGATTATCAAGATGCTTGACCGTGAAGATAACTTACTTGAAATGCCAACCCCCTGTAAGTTTCGAGATTTGTATGTCGAAGAATCGCGTCTGTTACTGCCGTTGCTTGCCGATGCCAATGAAGAACTTGCAGCACGGTTAGCTGTGGTTATTGACAGTATACCGCCTTCCCTCGCGGGTAACCTAAGACTGATAAATTTTAACACTGACTAAAATAAAAATCACCGGCATAGATCGTTGAGGTATGCAATGAAATGGTGGGACTGGGATTCAGAAGAGGTTCTTAAAGAGAACGACGTTACCGTTGAATGGGGCGATGAAGTCGTAGATGGTTACGGTAACATTTCTAAAGACCCATGGGGTGGTTCCTGGTCACTATGCTGGAAGCAAGGCTTCATTCATCTGGGAACATTCGGTAAGGGATACGAAGAAATAGCCCGAGTCGGGGCAGCTATTTTCGTGACACTATGGTTGAAAGGTGTTCCGGCTCACATGGCCGATAGGTTCGCTGGAGATTATGTGTACTTAGAATGGCTACGTGAACAACGTAAGATGAGAAACTTTATTCATGGTGGAGGTATTTGATGGAAATTTTAACGCAACTTGGCATTGGCATGGTTATTGGTATCGCGGCGGTAGTTGTACTATCACTCATTAAAGGAGGCCACGAATGAGTTACGGTAACAACTCCAGTGAGGAACAACGGTTTGAACAACTGTTGAATATGCCGTCACGCGCTATTCGTATTCTAGCTAGTAAGTATGGGCTGAATGGGGATGCTAGCTTAGCATCGCTACGCTGTGACCTGGCAGAGATTGAAGACATTACAGAGGATGAGGACTTTGACTTTTGGAGGGTGATAGATGAGCACCCTTGATATTATTGCTGCTTGCTTTGCTGCATTTGGCCTTATGTGTTTCGGTGGCATTGCCATTGTGATTGGCGTGGAAAAGGGATACAAGCTACGAGACCGGTTATGGAGCAGACGCCCTAGCGGGTGTGAGGCATCAAGACCCGAGGTAGACTTTTTCAAATACATGGTACACATACCATACAAACATCACTACGAATTTGTCAAATTGGTAACGACGGGAGAGATTCATGCGGGCGGTTCGTTTGAACGGGCTATCAAAACCGATATGGCATACCGAGCAGCGATAGCGGCGGCGAGAGTTGAGTTAAGCCGCGAGTTGGCCGACCTCATAGAATCAATGTAGGAGGTAGGTCAATTTTAACGGCTGCAACGAGGGCTATAGCCAAAAATGCTTGTCTAAGACGCGCTTAGGGGTTTTGAGAGTTGACAAGCCTGTGGCAAGCGTGTATACTTAATAATAGTGACTAACGCATAACTCTGCCGTGGGAATTTGTAGGCAGAGCGATTGCACAATTTTAACTGGGACGATGGGGGTTGAGTATGTCGGGTCGATGTGAAGTCGGTGTTTTAACTGTTGCGAGGTGTCTGCGGGAAGGCGTAGGCTCGGATGTACGTTGCTTTGTAGACACCAAGAGCGGTTTACGAGAAGTCGAGGGTTTTACAGGACAGCCTGGTACAGTGCAAGCTGTTCTAACGTATCACCCAAGACGTAACCTGGCACAGTTGCCAGTTCCCGTACACTTGGACACCGAGGTCTTTTTGGCGAGACGTGACCTGACGGGGCTGAAGTATGAGGAAGTCATAGCTATTGCGGAGAAGGCTGCGAGTGCGGACGCTTTAACTCGTGTGCAAAGTGCGAATGACGCACTGGGGGTTGTAGGGATGGCTAGGGTACTTGCTAATGTCACGGAGTTGGAACCTGCTGAGGTAGGTGAGGCAACCCAGTGGCAAGGTTAGTAGAGATTCAGAATCAGAAATGATTGAATCATGGTTAGGAATGGGATGGGATAGCAACAGATATCCCATCCCACTTGCGGTTTAACACAAGCAAATGATTTTCATTTTACTCAGTGAGAAATTCCTGCCAGCCGTTTTGAAGTTCCGGTTTAGGGTCCATCGGTTGACTACCCCCTCCCATGGCGATAGATACGATGAGACAATTGATAGGAATTACAGAGGGTGTAGGGTGCGGAGGGCGCGGAGAGTGAGCGCCGGGTGGCAGAGTGCCAACCTGAAAGAGGGGACGCACCGCGAGCGGTGTTGCGTCGAGTCGAGTTGATTGTGAAGTTCATTACATAGGCATCAGTGGGTAGTTACTACAATCATACCTGTTTTGCGGTCGAAAGTCAAACCGTCCAGATGCTTTTCAAGTTCTTTCGATTCTACTGGTTTACGTGGTCAAGGTAAATCTTTTGTTTGACAACCGTTCCATAATAGAGTATACTTGAGATATATGGATTTTCTAACCCGGAGTGCAACTATGCCTGCAACTTCAAGACGCTATGTTTGTTCTGACTGTGGTGAGAAGTTTCGCTCCTCCCTCCCTAGAAGAGTAGACGGTAAGAAATACTGTCAAGACTGTTTCCTCAGACAATTCGTGCATTGCAACGGGTGCGGTGAGGTACTGGATAGAAGCCGGGCCGACAGGCACGGCACCAATTCATATTGTGAAGATTGTTTCAGCGAACTCTTTACCGATTGCACAGCGTGCGGCAGTGAAATCGAAGTGGGACGCGCGCATGCTTATGTTCATGCGTCCGACGACCCGACTGAAAACGAGAGTCCGGAGGAACTACAGGAACGCACGGATCATTATTGCAACAGTTGCCGTGATAATCTATTCAGGCAATGTGCCAACTGTGGCAACAGGCATCTCCGGAATGCCATGCGGGAAAGCCCGTACGGGGACTTGTATTGTCAACCATGCTGGGAAGCCAGTTGCATATACTGTAGCGACTGCGGAAATATAACATGGCAGCGGAATGTTCGTTGGCATGGCGATGAGGCAATGTGTCCCGACTGTTCAGTACGAACCGATGAATGGGATCAGAAGAATTTTGAGTGTGAGAGTCCCACATACGATAGGGTAGGTACTCAGAGGAAATTCGGTATCGAAATTGAAACGTCTCGGTGCAATAACCATTGGGAATTGTATGGCGGAACGATTTGGGCTTGCGAGTACGATTGCAGTGTCAGCGGCAAGGAATTTATCTCGCCGCCTATGTTCGGTGACCAAGGTTTGGATTCAGTTCTCGACTTTTGCCGAGAGGCTCAAAATCGTGACTGGCGAGTTGATGATCGTTGTGGGTTGCATATTCACTTCGACATGAGTGACATGGAACCAGAGCAACTCTTTTCTTTAGCTTATGCCTATCGTTTGTCCTGGTCGCTGTGGAAACGATTCGTTAGTGACCACCGTGGCAGTTATGGCATGTGTGGGAGCCCACGCTATTCCCTGGATGAAATACGAGCGTCAAAGTCTTGGGAATACTTTGTGGGGGCACGTGACCGATTCGAGTACGTCAACTGGCGTGCCTATTTCAAGCATGGTACTTTTGAGATTCGTCTTGGGGAGCCCACATTGGACGGACCCGAGATTGTGGACTGGGTGTCCACCCATGGGTTGTTTATCGAGCGTGTAAAGAATATGACGTTCGATGAAATCGACGCGGCCTTTGGTGATGGCAGTTCATCGACACGTGGCTTCTCGTTCTGCGCCAACTTCGTTTGGCAAGACCATCCTGAGTTAATTACTCATCTTCGTAGCCTGTCCCAACGCTACCATGGTAGGGGCATCCAGATTCGCGGACGACGACATTATCCGGAACATGCGATATTCAGGAGCGCATAGTTGTGAGCCCTTGAACAGGGCTGCTCCAGAAGCCCGGCCACTTCGGTCGGGCTTTTTTAATGCGCTGATATAAACTTTAACATAGTAAGTTATAAAACTAAACTAGCATCGTTTCCAGTGTTTTTGCGTAGGTCTGTAACTGTTATGTGGATTATGATGAGTTCTGTAGTGGTTGTAACGGAGTGCGTGGTCAATTTTAATCTAAGTTAGTTCGAGTTTATAAATTTAACTTAGAGGAGGAGACCACGCGAATCCCGATGATCGTTACAGACCATCGAAAACGTAGCTCTATACCAGTTGTAACGAAGTGCGTGGTCTCTTTCTACTATACTAATTTATATACTTATAGTTTAACTTAACGACGATCTCCGTAACAACACCAGTGTTTTAGTGACCACGAGAATCTGGACAACCGGAACATACTACAAACTTGTGAATTCAAGGATTTTCCATTTGACTTTCGACTCGTATGTGGTAGAGTTAAGGTATAGCAACCAACCAACTTCTAACTTTAAGAATCACAATGCCCGAATCATCGCTGACAGTTAATGACTTCCCCTACCTCGTAGACCATGTGCGTATCAACGGTGTCAAGTGTTGGAAATACCTTGGAGACAGTTTGGTAGAAGCTGCCGGGTTCGCACGAAAGGTTCAGGCGGTCGGTGAGAGATTCTATGACCCACTCACCAACGAAGTGACAGGTGTTCATAAAGCCGTCCTTGACTCGGAGATGGTGCGGCTGCTCATTGCTATGTCGCATTACCACAAGTGGAATGAGCAAGAGACCTTAGTATACCCAGACCACTTCCCGGTCCTCGATCAAGGCACCCGTGGCTTCACTGGGGAATATGCCTACCTAGTTCATTTTGGGTTTCTCAACCGTGAGCGGCAGGGTGATGATACCCACTACTGGGTGACTGATTTGGGGAATGAGTTCATTCGCGGTGGTCTAAGAATCCACCCGGCCTTGTTCAACTCAGCCTCTCAGATACACGGATGGGACCAGTCTGTTGAGAGGGTCGATGTAAGGTCATTTTTCTCACGGTCAGAGTGGGAAGAGATACAGAAGCCTTTGTGGTTTCTTCCCGAGAAGCATCGGGAAGAAATGCTGACTGCCGAAGAACTAGCCATAGGGGTGACGGCATGATTACTGTCCCGAGACTACCAAAAGGAAGAGGCTTCCGGGGGTCAGATTGGTATGGCTGTATGAACACGGGCGCTGCCCCTTGCATTCGCCGTAGCACGCTCACGGGTAAGTATGTGGTCGGAACCGAGATGAGTACCTACACGGCTCTCAGTGACCGGCATATCCTAACGAACCAACGCAGTTTCGAGGTCAATGGTGGCCGGACGGTGTTTGTCTACAAGACCCGCAAACCAGCCGTCACCAAGTTCCAAGCCCTCTGTGTCGAGCAAGACCGAGTGAACGAAGAGATGTGGCAAGAGCATCATCGCGAATTGCAAGCCGCGCAAGGCGGTGATATGGGAGCCGCTTTGCGGGCGGGGGATTTTTGATGAAATGCCAACAAGTCGGAAACAGGATAGAGATCACCCCCACTATGAACCCCTTTGACGTTCGGAGTAACAACAACTTTGTGAAAGGTCTTGAGGATGCAAGGTTTCATGGTTTTGATGTGCCAAAGCGGATGATTTGGTCGGTTTTGGATACACCAGAAACGCGAGAATTATTGGTGGCTAGAGGTTATATTGTATTGATTGGTGACCGGAGCCACGCCACAATGTTGGCAGACCTTGAGAAATTCGACGAAATTTTGAAATCCATTTGACTTTGCCCAAAAATGTGCTATACTTGTAGTATAACCAACAATCAACCCGAGACCACAACCATGAAACACTTTGTTGTCGCCTACATCGACTTTTACAACCACGTTCTGACACAAGAGATTGTGGAAGCCGAGACCGAGCAGGACGCCCGCTGGAAGCATTCCGCGACCGTTGCCGGTTGGGATGCGAATCGGGATGAGACGGATTTGATGGATGCCGAACAGTTCCAAGCGTGGTGTTTCAACGGCGACTTTGTCGTCAGCGTGATCGAGGTAACCAAATGAGCAACCAACCGCAATTGAGGAAAACAATGTCCAAGACACCTGAACAAACCATCTACAACAACCGCTGGGAGATTCTTGAACATCTGGAATTTATGGCGAGGGGGCTTGTCATGGTTGTGTCGTCAGCAAAGGAATTGAGTGGCTTGGGTGTGGGGCCGAAGCGATGTAATTTGCTTGACGCCTTGGCCAACGCCAAGGCTCAACTAACCCAACTTGGTAACGAACTTGCCGAAACTGTAACCGCCATCGACGAGGTCGAATGAGACTAGCAACTTGGCGTTCCGGAATGTACTGGGTAACCCTCCATAAGCATGATTGGAATACACCAGTTTACAGTTACACCGGCTACTACGACGGAAACACAATCGACGTTGACTCGGATGAGAAAGCAGTTCAGTACATGCAAGATTTGGTTGAATCAGGATTGTTCCTCCCGGCCGAATTGGAAGTACCAGCCATGAAACGAGTAGAGTGAATGGCCCTTGGAAAGAGTTTTGCCCGTGACCCCATGGATAAAGTATCGGTAGTGTTGGGCGTCGATTTTGTGAATCGACGGCTACAGTTGGGCACCCGTGAAGTTGGCCGGGATGGACGATTGAAAGTCAAGGTCGTGTCCTCTAACGGTTACCAGATTGGTTACGGCGTCATTCGGGACGATGGTTCGGGCCGGTGTTGTGACGACGATCCGAGTTGGCACGATCCATGGGAGATCAACGACACGACCTGGGTATCGTTCAGTGATTATTATCGAGAAACCTTGGAGAAGACTCAAGCAATTATTTCCGCCCCGTGAAAATGGAACAAACCAAACACTTAGGAGAAAAGCAATGCAAACCTACCTACTAATCGACGTGGTACGGGGCGGCGAGATCGTCGACACGAAAGACGATCCAAGCCAATTGAATTTTGATTTGGTGTATAGCTGTCAGCAATGGCAAGTGGCCTTTCGTACTGAGAGTGAACCCTACGCAGGTGGCCCCCTCACCGTGATTGCCAACGTCGATTATATGGACCGTGACCCCGGCGATCATAGTTGGATTGCACACATGGTACACGATGAGCTTGCTGGAGCCCTTGCCGGTGGCGAGCTTGACCCTTACCTTTCGGATGGACCGTTGGTAGACATTAGCGATGAGTAGCTGCCGTGGCGATGAGCAGTTTCGTCCGAGAACACTGGAAAGGTTGGCTTGTCCAATGCAGCACGTTAGTATCAAAGTTCTAGCTACTGGTCTGGCCCAATGTGACAGTATCGCATGCCGCTATATTCACGAGTGTGCCAACCATGCGTCGGCCGGGGACTATCGCACTGAGAATGGATTCACGCCACGCCTTTGCCAAGACGCCAATGGCAAGTGGCAATGCTTGACTATCGGCACCCCGGCCGTACCTTCGGAGTGTTTCGGTTACGAGTTTCCAGAGGGTGATTATGGGTTGGGCGCTGTCAACGCTGACGGCACCGTATGTAGCCTCTGGTCTGAGCATAGGTGTGTGGACCGAACATTCGACGAAGCTATTAGCAATGCCCACGTGGCCTTGGGTGAGGCTTGGCGGAAGATACCGCTAGGTCCGGAGCAATGGCAATGGTTGATGCAAGAGAAACTGCGAGTTTGTTTCGGTGCTTTGAATATCATTTCTAATAGACTGAAGGATACCGATGCCGAAACGTCACGAAACCGTGGTTGACGATTATCGTATCGTTGTTCGGGGCGACGTAGCCCGGGTTTGGGACATAAACCACTGCGAACCCCTTGGCTGTGTTTGGATTGACCACACCAATGCGTGGAACGTCGAATACAAAGAGGGGGTAGGCTATCTCCCTATAAACGATATTTTGCGATGTTTGGGCTATCCAGAGCGCAGGTTCAAAGATATGACAATTATTATTTGACAACAGCCTGTTTTCGTGCTATACTTATAGTATGAACAAACAACTGTGCAAGCCGGGAAACCGTTTGTGTCCCATTTGTGAAAAGCCCATTACCCCACGGAGGGGGCCGTGTGCTATCACATGTCTTGCCTAATGGAACATACTGCCCCACTGCGAGAGAACAATACGTTCGTGAAGTGCTTATGATTCCATCTGAGTGGGTGGAAGTTATAGGTCGACCCTCGGTCGACTATCAATTTGGAACTAGGAGAGGCGCATGATTTTGAGTTGCATCCGTTGTCAAGACAATTCCGGCTGTGGGGCTGCTTTTCAGAATAAGGTGTACGGCCACGGTAACCGTGTCCACAACGAACTCGCCTCCAAGTCGGGGAACCGAGAGTACCGTTGTACAGTCTGTGAGTCCACCCGGTCAGCGGGTAAGTGAAAGCAGTTGTAGGGGTGGTGAGGGTTGCTGGAGTCCAAAACCAGTAATTCCCACCAAGTCCTTATCATATTACCTTGACTTTGTGGGTCCAGTGTGGTATGATTAAAGTAGTAGCAAAGGGGAATGCCTCATGCTGGGCTCCCCGAGCCTAAGATTGGTTCTTAGGTGTTTTAATAGGCTGTCCTATAACCGTAAAGGTTTGCGTTATGTGTGGTATTTTTGGTGCGATCGGTAACTGGAACGAAGGAAGCGTCCGAGCTTTGGCGATCACGAATCGTGAGCGTGGCAAGGATTCTCTCGGATTCTTCGATTCATCTGGCCAAATGATTAAGGGAGCGGGAGATCCTTTGACTGTCATGGGGAACCCCAATATCTCTGATTGGCTTATTGGCAACCGGAAGAAATGTCAAAGTCTCGTCCCCAAAGGCTGGTTCATAGCGGGGCACACCCGATTGGGAACCCGTGGAGCGGCCATTCGCAGAAATGCCCATCCATTCCGTTATGGGAACATTGTCGGTTCCCATAACGGGATGGTAGACGCGCCCCGTGAATATGAAGTCGATTCGATGTATTTGTTCGACTTGCTGTATAAGCATGGGGGCGACTACTGCAAGGCGTGGGGCGAAGTAACAGGCTACTGGGGTGTCAGTTGGTTCGATGGTGAGAACTTCTGGTTGCAGTGCCACGACGGCGAACTGTCCGTTGTCCAGACGGGCGACTGCTGGTATTATTCCAGCGACGACAAACATCTGAAAGCATGTGTCTCATGCGACCCTGAAAAGATCGTCACCTTGGGTGAGGGCGTTACATGGAAATTTACCCCGGCCGGTGAAGTTGTTATTGCCGACTCCTTCGTGTCTACCGCGACTCAGTATTGGACTAAGGGCGGCAATTATTCCCGCTACAACTATGGCGAATACGATGACATGTGTGCTCGCGGCCGGTCTGGCGGCTATAGCAACACCGCTGGCAAGGGTGCCGATTCCAAGTGGTGGGACGACGATGAGTACACGTCTACCAATGATAGCGGTGACGTGCGAGACTTCGACTCCGACTGGAGAGATGCGTGGGCCACGTATACATCTGAATCCGAACACGCTAAAACAGAGTAACTTCAGATAAAGTAGTGCCAACCCCGGCCAGTGTGGTCGGGGTTCTTTTTTACACTTACTGGTGGATTATAACGAATGGAACGATGGAAAGACGTAATAGGTTATGAAGGATGTTATCAAGTCTCGAATGAGGGGCGTGTTAGATCAATAGACCGACTCGTTCGGCATCATCGCGGTGGTGTAAGGAGGATGAAAGGTAGATTGCTATCAACCCACCCTAGAAATCAACAGGGGCACCTTGCGATGGGGTTGTATAAAGAAGGCCAAAGGAGGACATTATATGTTCACCAGCTTGTAGCCCGAGCATGGATTGGCCCCTGCCCTTATGGCCAACAGGTTAGACATGGTCCCAATGGGATGCTTGACAATTCTGTTTCTAATCTCTGTTATGGCACCCCTCAAGAGGATGCTCAAGATAAATGGCGGGACGGTACTCATCGAAGTAAACCTGTCAGACGTAGTGATGGTAAAGTTTTCAGAAGTATGGTTGCGGCAGCGAAAGCATCAGGCTGCCGAGATCAACATATTTGTGCTGTTTGTAAGGGTAAACAAAAAACTACGGGTGGTTATGGTTGGGAGTATATTTAACGATTCACGTGGTCAAACTTTGTACCGAGGCTCTCGAAGTCTGACCACGTGAAGCCGAGTAACCATAACATTTGGAAAATGGAAAGTTTGTCCTTGACTTTCAATCTCTATGTGATAGACTTTAGGTATGACTTCACCATTGAAACCACCCGACCCGTTGGAACGAATCATCACCGCTGCTCGCCTACTTGGTGTGCGTAACAAGGCTGAAACGGTATTGGATGAGAGTGATGGTCCGTTGTCACTTCGGTTCTCTAAGCTCTCAAGGCTTGATGAGTGGCTGATCGAAGTGGACTTTGATGACGCCACGGCTGTCATAGTAACGTGCAATTGGCAAGGCAGCGGCGGATACAAGGCCCACGGTGAGTATCTCTTTTGGCTGGATACGACCCAACGTATTGACTTACATAGTGAGATTGTCCCTTACGTCAAGCGATGGCTACGAACAACGCTATTGCGGGGCATCATGCGAGACGATGACATTTTGGAATGCCCTCACCTGGAAATCTCGGGACAAAGCGCATGACATACGAGTATTGGTCGAACAAGGATAGCTGGCACGGTGAACTACTGTTTGTCTGCGTGGCTGATACGATTACGGAAGCTGACGCCAAGTTTGAAGCGGCAACCGGTCAGAACCCACGTCAAGGGTACACCGGATGTATTCCGAAGAAAAGTCCGATTAGTATTTGACAACCACAACTTTATAGGCTATACTTGAGGTATAGTCACCAGCTTACAACTCAACACGGAATCATACATGTTCAGACCGACTAATCGGCAGATGCAAAAAGCGGCGGCTGAAGCCTTTGAACCATCCTATGTCTTCGTATACGGAACACTCAAGCGTTATGGTGCTGCAAACGATTGTATGCGGCGTAGTGGTGCCACTTATGTCGGTGACACTGAGATTGCTGGCATCGAGCTATTCCTACTTCCGGCAGGTTTTCCGGCGGCCGTGATTGACCCAAGCGGCACGGCCGTGGCAAAGGGTGAACTGTGGCAAGTACCGAGATTGTACGAACTTGACCGACTTGAGAACAACGGGTTGCATTACTGGCGAGTCAAGCGTTCCTTCCCCTTAAACGGGGAGACTATTACGGCTTGGATTTACCTTTACCTCTTCCCAGTGCGGGAAACGGATATGCCACTAGTTTCGGGCGTCTATCCGGTGGCAGTGGATGACCCCTACGGTTCTGAAATCGGCAACATCATGTCCGAGTGGGCAACGGCCTTGGGTTACAAGACCCAATACGGCTACGAAGGGTTCGACGACTACAAGCTGGATGATCCTATGTGTTGGGAAGATTGCAACGAATGCCCCTATGCTCAACTCGGTGTCACGTGTGTCGAAGGGGTGACTACCTTAATCTAATGGGAGGGGAGCCGGGTTTGATTCCACCCGGCTCCCCTCATGGAACACAACCAAAACAGCAAACCCGGTGGTAACAATGTCCCATAATAACTTTATTTGCCGTTATTGTCGTACTTCACGCTCTTTGACGGATGGGCGCTGGGCGGGGGGCACAGGCATGATTTGCAAAAGTTGTCTTGAAGAGAAATACTTTACGTGCCCCCAATGTAACAAGCCAGTAGCGGTATCTCAGAAGCATGTGGTTGGCGACCTTGACATGTGTGAGCGTTGCTACTCGGATAGCAATTATTGGCCACCTCAAGCGAATCCTGTTTCGATTGCGAGCTACGACACGATTGGTTCGCAACGTAAGTACGGGATAGAATTGGAGAGTCAGACTAACGATAATCATCGGCTGCTGCGATTCCGTGACAAATCCATCTGGGGTGCTAAGAGTGACTGTACCGTTCGCGGGCGTGAATTCTACAGTCCGATTCTTTACGGGGACCAGGGTTTGCACGAGGTTCGGCGACTTTGTAGTGTGGCTAACGAACTGGGCTGGCGCGTCGATCACAACTGTGGTTACCATTTGCATCTTGACATGCGGGATGAGATGGCGGATTCCCTTCAGTCAATCGCGTATGCGTTTATGGCTATCTACGATGTTCTACGACGATGCGTAGCCCACAATCGACACAACGGGTCGTCATACTGTCGGCAGTATTTACGACCCGATGATATCGAACACGCTAACGATTTTCTCGATTGGGCATCCCACCAAGACCGATACAACTTTATGAATATCTCGTCTTATTTCCAACATGGAACCTTTGAGAATCGGTTGCATGAGGGCACTTTCAATGAGGAAGCGGTTTGTAACTGGGTGATTCTGAATCTGCGAATCGCTGACGTTGCCGCGAAGCATACAATACCGGAACTGAAACGTATGCTGGTCACCGGCCGTGGCCCGGCACAACGATGGATCGTGATTAAGGAATGGCTGAAAGACAAGGCCGTTGCCAAATTCTATGAGAGACGTATTGCAACCAATAGTGACGGGCTGCACACCGAAACGCCGATTACGATTACTAGCTAAGAGGACCAAATGCCCTACACCAGAACCACCATTGAATGTGAGTCATGTGGAGACACTATCCACGTGCTGGACGCTACCGCTATCCAAGGGATGCCATACTGTGAAGATTGTGTCGAGGACATAAACGACGCGGCCAGGACTCCGTGTCGCGATTGTGGCGTCTACTGTGACACTGGGGATATGACGGCTTACCGTGGGTTCATGTATTGTAGCGACTGCTTTGATGACCAGTTTGTATCCTGTGATGGTTGCAGCGCGCGTGTTTGTCTGGATGACTCTAATGATTGCTTGAAGGTGGACAAGGAACATTTCTGTCGCGAATGTTACAACGACATTTTTACCACGTGCGATGAATGTGGCGTTATCATCGAACGCGACAGTGCCGCCGAGACTCCCGATCGCACCCGGGGCGATGGGGACTCCTTCTGCTCTGACTGCTGGGGCGACGTTTGCTGCGAATGTAGTTCGTGTGGCAATACAGTCTGGATTGATGAGGCCGTTCAAACACAACAGGCACAAGGGTCTCGTGGGGCACGTTATGAGTGCGACGAATGCCGAACCCGGAACAACGGACGTTACGATTACTGGGATGCTGCCCGATTCAATCCGAGTGCTAACACGTTTGATCGGGTCGGATCGGAACGGTGCTTTGGTATCGAACTTGAATACAATCGAAGTCCGAATGCCGTCGCGGACGAATTGGACTACTTCGGCCGTAAGGGCGAACACTGTGGCTGTGAATTCTATTCGTCAATCCTATCGGGCGACGTAGGTTTAGGTGCCGCCGAATCCCTGTCTGATTTTGCAGATGACAACGACTGGAGAATAAACGATAATTGTGGGTATCACCTGCATTTGGATATGCGAGATGAGAATGGCACCACAATGCGATCTCTGGCTTATGCGTATCGAAAGACCTACAAGGTGTGGAAGAGTTTCGTCAGCAATTGGCGAGGCGACAACTGTGATTATTGCCACGCCCCAAGTTACAGTGCGGACCATATTCGCAACCTGCGCCCTTCGCGGTTCAGGGATTGGGCCGCGAATTCGCAACGCTTCCTATATGTCAACTGGTGTGCCCTTGGCGACCATACCACTGTAGAAATACGCTTGCATTCCGGCACGGTGGATTCCAAGGAAGTTACAAACTGGGTCATTGCCCACACCCGTTTTGCCGACTGGGCGCTAAGCAAGACCCTGGACGAAATTGACGCGGTCATTGATGGAACTGTGGAAAATGACTTTCAAGCTTTGTCAGACATTTGGGGTGATGATGACTTGACCGCGTTCTACCGAGAACAAGCCGCGAGCCACGACCACACCATAGCCGCGAGTACCCCGACTCTCGTGAGGGCTGCAAGGGCGGTGGGCGTATGAAACACCCTGAATGCCCTGTATGCGGAGATAGCTTGAACGACAGGTGGTGCAAAGGTAGGAAGCTATGCCAAGATTGTTGCAATTGTGACTGGGTTGGTGTGGAACGGACACCCGAACAGCAAGCAATAAAGACGACTCGAAACGTCCGGATTAGCCACAACGGTGGCTACACTTTTGAAGTATTCGACCTCTATGGCCACGTTCTTATGTCCTCTCGGTCGTACAGAACTAGTGAAGAGGCAGAAGCCGCGCTGCGAAGAGAAGTAGCAGTCGGAGAGATGAGCGAATACGGCCCGTACACGGGCGTCCTGTGGGCCGCAACTGTAGAAGCAAAGGGAACTGTAATATGATGAATCTATCAGAATACGTAGAAACGCATTGGTTAAGATGTTCCCCTGACCACATTAAGGTCATGGTAAGGGACGGTCGGATGTATACCCGGGTCTATAAGTCTGACAGGATCATTGACATTGGACCTGCTTACGACCCACCTAATGGGCTGCCAAGTATACTCTCACCACTAGAAGACAAATGAACACCAAGCAAGTCATCGTCATGCGTCACGACTTAGGGATGCGGCGTGGCAAACAGATAGCTCAAGGCGCTCATGCTTCTGTATCGTTCCTTACACGACGTTTACAGGGAGGGCTGATTGCCCTAGCCGACTTTACTGAGGCGCAACAGGCATGGTTGACTGGTGCATTTGCAAAGGTATGCTGCCGGGTAGAAAGTGAAGAGGAACTATTTGCAGTTTATGGTGACGCATTAGACGCTGGGCTTGAAGTTCATCTTATCACCGACGCGGGCCGAACAGAATTCCATGGTGAACCTACTAATACATGTATCGCCATTGGACCGGATGAAGTTGACAAGATTGACAAAGTTACAGCCCATCTTCGCCTACTATAATTTGGAGGGTGTATGAACTTCATCATCGAACAGTTGAAAAGCCTAACTATCGGTTTGGTGATTCTCGGATGTTTAGGTATCGTTGCATTTGTGATTCCATATTTGTTCAAACATCACATTGGCTGGTTGCTGAGCGGGGTATGTCCTATACTGGCTTGGATACTGGGAATAATGTGGCAAAAGTCTTGGGATGGTTGGTAGCAGCGACCCGTGAGTCACGGTGTGTATCGAAAAGTGTATTGAGGATGTTCCTCTCCCATAGGGGTCGGTAGCTAAGTGGGTGCTACCGGCCCTTTCCTATGCGCGGTTATAACGATTCACGTGGTCAGACTTCGAGCCGACCCGAGCCTACCAAGGCAGTTGAAGCTGACCACGGGAAGCCGGATAACCCTAACATTAGGAAACTTGGGGTTTGGTCCTTGACTTCTAAGGTACATGGTGTATACTTGTAGTATAACTGATTACGAAACCTTCACTACTTTCTTTAACCCCAAGGTCACTATGACACTTACCGTTGCTCAACTCGCCACCGAACTTGCCCGCCAAACCACTCTTGAGGCTGCCCAAGCCGACGCCCCGGCCGCACTTGCCGCCGAACAGGCCGAACAGGCTGCTCTCAAAGTGTCCGCCGAACAGATTGCCAGCGAAGTGGCTGTTGCAAAGGAACTGCGAGACCTTCAGGCTTCGGTCGAGCAAGTCCGCTTGGACGCCCTTTGTAGCAATGCTGCCGCTGCCCTCAATCTCGGTGAGGCCAGCTAACATGTGGAGCATCTATGCCCTGTATCCGACCGGTGATGAACGGTCGGAAAGGTGGATTGCTGTCGCTGGGGGCTACACTAGCCCTGAACTGGCTGCAAGAGACATTGACGATGTACGCCAAGCTTGGAACTCCGCTGATAGTTTCATGGTTGGCATGGAAATCTGGAGACGCAATGGATAACTTTGATACATATCTGACCGCGTTTGACGAAGGCATCCGTGCCGACCATCTGACCACCGACCAGAATCCCCACAACGAGTCGCACGCGAAGATGGGGTGGTGGCACGGTAAGATACTCGCCGTGACCTTTGAGAAGGATTTTACGTCGAGTTGGATGCAAGAGATTGTCAACACGTCGGCATGGTATTGGAAAGCTCATGCCCAAGGCTTAGCGGCTCATTGCCATGGGGTGAATTTGATGACTAACCCCTACTCACCCAAAAGCTGGGATGGCTTCCATTGCCCCGAGAAGGGTGACCGGGTCGGTTGGAACGGGTGGGCCGCTGGCTGGCGGTACGGTGCCTTACTCAACAACTTTCAAACGAAGGAGAAATGATGGGTGTCATGTCCTGCGATAGGAGAGGTTGCTCTAACGTCATGTGTGACCGTTATAGTGACGAACACGGGTACATCTGCCCCGCTTGTTACGAGGAGTTGGTCGGTTCCAACACGATTGACATTGCAGCTTTTATGAAAACACCCCAGCCCGACGTGCCGCCGATTCCGCGTATCTGGTATGCTCGCGTCTTTCCACTGGGAGACAACTAATGTTGTGTTGGCATTGCAATAGTGACAAAATCGCGTTGCGAGTGGATGGTTGGCTTTGTAAAGCTTGTGGCCAACATGGTTTACTGGCTGCTGAAACCCTCCCGTCGAATTGGCGAGATGCCAGCTTGGTGAATACACCCTACAAAGCTGTGAAGAAAGAGACCTGATGACTTACTTCTTTTTCTACGGCATCTTCAAGGATCGTGGCAAGCATTCCCATCTGTTTGATGGGTGCGAACAGCTTGGATGGGCAAAGGCTCCCGGCTTTGTTATACTAGGCCACCGTGGCCCGGCCGCGCTGATACCCGGTTCATCGTACTCACACCCGGACGCTGTAGCTAAGGGAACCGTATGTGGTATCCCCGATGAACTTCTACCCAGGCTTCTGGAATTTCTGGACCGGGCAGAATCGAATGGTCGTAGCTACATCCGCGTGAAAATTGAAGTCGTGTTAGACGATGGGACGCGGTTGGAAGCATACGCCTACCTTTGGATGGAACACTTCAGTCACTCGACCAATCACGAAATCTTAACTAGTGGAAGCTGGTGCTAAACGTGTCCAAGCAAACCCTTCAATGCCCCTGTGGTGCGACAGTCGTATACGACAATCCGATGACTGGCGCTATGAACGTCGGCCACTTTCTGACTGCCACAGGGTGGTACAGTTGGCACAACAATTTTACATTCGGGAGCGTGTTAGTGTGCCCCGAATGTCGTGCCAAGGTCAATGCCCTAGCGAAGGAAATTGTCGACATAGTCAAAACGCCCTACATTTCCCTGAACTCAATTCTTCAATAGAGAGATGACTAATATGACCGGCTACGTTATCATGGAATATCATCCGAAGACTGGATTGCACGTGACCGTCACCGAAAGTTTCGAGGTCGAGAGCTTCGATGACCTGCGGGCAGAAGCCAACCAAATGCGAGACGATTTGCAAGAGACTGGGCGGTTCGTCGTGGACCGACTATTTATCGCGGAGGCTGTCTAATGTGTGACTGCGAAATTAAGGTGGTGGACAAGCCGACACCCCAACCGGCAATCCTTGTACAATGGCTTGAGTATATCGAGACCATTTTTGCGGAACTAACGATAGTGGAAGCCCTTGACGTGCTTGTCGAACTGGGGCACCAACGCGCCCGATATCGTGGTGCCGATGGTGTTCTGGCCGACCTAACTGACCTATACGGGTATCCCGATTGTCTAGACGATCCGGCCGATACATTCTACGTGGAGTTTCTTGGTGGGCCACCCTCGAAGGATAATTGGGGTGCGTGGTTTCGTGGAACACTGGTGACGTGGGTGGTGGATAGTGTTCTGTATGACTTCGCCACCAACGAAGGGTCATTGGCAATGCCTGTTATCCAGGAGTGTGAAGCTTTTATCAATGATGCCGAAGATGACGATGAGTACAATCAGTACGACGACTGGGAAGCCGGGTCCACGAACATTCGGGACTTCTAAGGATTTTCATTTGACACTGACCACTTTTTGTGGTAGAGTATAGTATAAGCAATACGAACACGAGATAACCCAATGCCACATATAACATTCAACCCGTCAGAGTTTGAAAATTCGATGATGATGCGTGCAATGGAACTACGGCAAAGGGAACTGGCAAGTCGGAGTTTTAGGTCGCCTAGAGTGTCTAGCGGCATAGACATGCTACCTATCTCAGAGGTAGCATCGCGAGTTGAGACGTTCAATTTGGCACTGCGTAAGATGAGTAAGATGCGAAAGCCCCCGCGAACGAAGAAGCTGAAGGCCACTATCCACTGTTACAATTGTAGGCATAGCTTGGACCCCAATGGGAAGATACTCCGATTCCATGGCGATCCTTGCTGCCGGAAATGTTGGAATAAGAAATTCTTCCGGTGCCCCGTGTGCAATGGAATCTATCACCGCAAACCGGGGCCTTGCATCTGCCAGACGTGTTTGGGTAGGATTGCACGTGGTACGGGTCCACGACCCACTAGCGACATATCATGGCGGAAAGGTTCCAACATCGAAGGCTCAACTTCCGATGCCGTAGGTAGCAAGCGTGCCTTCGGAGTCGAATTTGAAACACAAACGTGTCCGTGGGCCGAGCGCCTTGAAGGGAAAACCCCATTTGGTTGCAAGTACGATTCGACGGTAGAGGGGCGAGAATTTGATTCACCGATACTGTCCGGCGACGACGGGCTCGCGGCGGTGACTGATTTTTGTGACTTGGCGAAGAGTCGTGGGTGGGTCGTCAATGACCAATGTGGAACACATGTCCACTTGGATATGAGAAACGAGTCCGATCAGAATTTGAAAAAGGTGGCGATAGCCTACCTCCGAACCTTCCCGGTTTGGGCATCGCTGGTTAAGCCACACCGACTAATCAATTCCTACTGTGGAGGGCTTCGATATACTGTCGCCGAAGTTCTCAATGGTCACAACTTTACGGACATTGGCTACAACACTAGTCGTTACCAATTCATTAACCTGGCTGCGTATGGCCGACACAATACCATCGAAGTTAGAGGGTTGGAGGGGTCACTGGAAAAGTCGCTCGTTACCAACTGGATCAAGGCTCACTTACGTTTCGTAGACTACGTCATGAGCCGTGAGCTAAGCGATATTGAACGCCAGTTCAACGTGCCAGACTCAATCATGTGGGGGAACGTAAAAAAGTGTATCGGACAAGGCCCCGCTCGATTTTGGGGGCGTGTTCGGGCCGAACGACTTAGGAAGCTTGCACTATCATGAATAATATAGAACATAGTGTGTGTAACATGTTTATGTAATTTATGGGGGCTGAAAGTTCGACTGTACTCTATCCGGTTGGTCTTGCTGACCGCTGCCCTTATTGGGTGTCAATATCTCAAGTAGGCCACTTGACTCATTGATATTTCATCTGGCATCGTCAGCATTACGAAGCGTATAGACAAGAGTGCCCCAACTGTCGAACAGGGGTGGCGGCGGTGATACTGCTAATAACTAAAAACCGACCGCCACCTTATTACTTTTACAACGAAAGATAGACATGGAACGAATTGCTGACCTTTGCCTAGAACTGGCATGTACCTTTACGATTCGTGGCTACCATTGGTATGCCCCAAAACTCGAAATGAGATACGAGTGGCAAATCGAATGTGACAAAAGGGAACACTCAAATGCCGCTGTCGGATACGCCGAACAAGAGGACTGCATAGCGGACTGCATTGCATGGCTGGAGGGACTACAAGATGAAAGAGAATAGAATGCACCCCGACCTTGAAACCTTGCTTGCTGACTTCCTAGCAGAACACCGTGAGGGCGACGGTGGCGGCGGCTGGGCAGAGATTACGCCAGACGACGTGGATAAGCTTCGCGGCATCCTAAACCTACTCATTGAACTCAAGTGCGACAAGGATGCTGATGGGGACTACCCAATCGAAGCCCGGTTAATCAACCGGCGAGTCAACGAACGATTGAGTTACTGGGCGCTGCCCTACCGGGAGCAGGGTGGCGAGGTTGTTCTATTTGAAGACATGATGCGGATTGCACTGCTGAATCTGCGTAGGGCTACCCGGGAGATGGATGGTGTCATCGAAGAGAACAAATTCTTCTAATCCTGAGATTTTCATTTGACAATCCCGTTTTTCGTGCTATACTTGTAATAGACTTCAACACTACTTACCACCGAGGGAACCATGACCCAGCGAATTGTCACCGGCAAAAAGATTCAACAGTTCCAAGACACCGTCAACGCCGTCCTGGCAACAGGTGCCACGATTGTCCCCGGTAGCCTCAGCATGACTGCCACCAGTCACCGGAAGCGGGATGGTGGGGCTTACCTCCAATCACGCTACGCCGTCGTCGTCGAAGGCGAAGCGTCCTGCTTTACCGAATTGGATGGGTGCTTCTAATGTCGCTGCTTCAGAGCAACGACGTTGTTTTGAGAGGAAACTGAGGCTCAGGGTAAAGGAACTGGCGGCCGTTCGACTCGGTTCGCATGGGAGGCATCCCTAGCACGTGGCTAGTGCAACTAGGTTCGAGTCCTAGCTGAGTCTTGGTATGGTGCGATCGTCTAACGGCTAGGATACTAGGCTTTCAACCTGGAGATCGTGGGTTCAATTCCCCGTTGCATCACTTAGATATGAAATACAAAGCTCGACAACGTGGATACAAAGTTCTCGGTGTTTTCCGCCCCGACGAAATTCTCCCGCATACGGGACCGGAGGCTTTGGATAAAGTCTTCTTACAGGGGGATGCCCGACAACTAGTGAAGATGACCAGTCTCCGCTATCAGACGTTCAAAAAGAATCTTCGGTGCGTTTGCTGTGGTATCGAAGGAACCATATTTCTACTGGAGTTGCCGCGTAACGGTGGACGCCCTTGTCAACCGCACTTTAACTTGTACGCCGAGCGTGAAGGCGACTTGGTTCAACTGACAAAGGACCATATCCAACCACGGTCTCGGGGTGGTAAAGATCACATTAGCAATATGCAGACAATGTGTTGTTCTTGCAACGAGCTAAAACGAGACTATGCCACCAAATTGAAAACGCTTCGTAGGATTCAAGATGGTGTACAAACAGTCTATACGGTAACATCTGTAGCGGACAGGCACACCCTCCCCTACTTTGCAACCAGTCATAAAGGGCTTGCGGAAATCGCGGCCCGATGGGTTCGCAACAAGTATGGTTGGACTGTGGGAACTTCTGAAGTTCAAGTAAGTACCCGTAAGGGTCATATCATCGTTGAGCACAGCGGCGCGACCTGGCGTTTTATCATTAGAGCCGTCAAAAGAATTTAACGCCGGCTGAAAGAAGAATAACATGGCTCGATTTGAAACTAAAAATCCCGGGCTTTCTCTTGCCAAACAGAGGACTACAATGAACGACGAACGCTTTGAAGTAACTTGTTTGCGATCCGATCCTCGTTACAGCGATGGGTTGTGGGCTATCATGGACCTTGAGAACGATAGCAAGTGCATGGTCTATGGTCCCAAGATACAGATGATTCGACTGGCTCTACTCTTGAACGACAGTGAAGTTGACGCCCGATGCTTGCGGCGTGTTGGAGAGTTGTATTACTCAATCGACGATTATCGCAACGCCCCGAGCGGCGATGGTCCTCTAGCTGTCCAATGGGTGGATAAACCCCATCGGCTTCTCTACGACCTTTGTATCGTTTTGGAAGGCGGGAGGTAGTGAATTAGTATGAAAAATGTCGCGCAAATCCATGCCGATGGTGACTACTGGCGGGAAGTCGGCAAACTGATCGACCCCGACGTACAACTGATTGGATTCACGGGGCGCGACAGTGCCTTGTTTACTCACCCCCTCTACACCGTGAACGGTATGATAGGGGCAGCCCTCATGAGTCAGAAGGCTGCGTTAGACCTAGTCAGCGGTTACCTAAAGAAACTGGAGGCTCGAAATGCCAACTGACCTGGATACCGACGCTGCTCCTCGATTGCCTAGTACCATTTATCTATTGAACAGTCCTGAAGGGCTTGTGCTTAACTTTCGGTATGGTTACGCCACTGATAGAGATAGCCTTGAACGTCTTGCCATAAGCCATTACTGGGGTGATTTAACTAACCACGTCATGGGCGAGTTGACTCTCAAAGTTGACATTCCTAATCGAACACTCACGATTCTTGACAACGCCATACGAGAGCCATTTGTCTACGACATTCTCGTATACGACCTACAAGTTAAGCGCTGAGGTGGAGCCGGGCCACCTACCAAAAAGTACCGGTGTAGATGAGCAATCAGTGGTCAGTGGCGCTCATTGAATACTGCCTGATCGTTAGCTCTGGCCGGAGAAGTCGTCTGTAGGGATAGCTTAATGGTAAAGCTTCACCTGCCCGGTGGGAATGGTGGTTCGACTCCGCCCCCCGACAGGCGCAAGAACCCCGCTTCGGCGGGGTTCTTTTATGCACGGTTATTCCAATTTGCGTGGTCAGAGTTGTATTCCATTTTGGAATACGACATTGACCACGTGAAACCAGATAATCGTAACATTAGGAAACTTGTATTTTGACCCTTGACTTTCGAGCCTCACGCGGTATAGTTTTAGTATGGACACACGACTGACTTGGAGATACCATGCGGTTTTATAAGAGGTTTGGATGGACGTACAAGTAATGACAATGATTCGGAGAATGAATCACGTGAGCAAACCACAATTCCTACTCATTCAGAATGACAACGTCTTGGGTGTGTCGCCCACACCCAAGAATCTGCCTTACAAAATACTCAATCAGGCCCAGACTTGGCTGATTGTCATAGGCACTGTCAACGAATTTGACCAGCCAGAAGTAGTTGGTACGGTCGCTGAAGCATACCCGAGGCACGGGAAGCCTTGCTATCGTGTCTCTTCGCCGCTGGATGGTAACGGCCGGTTAGTGGGGTCTGCCATGTCCATTATAGGTCTCATCACCGAACGGCTTCGGGTTCTCTATGGCAACGGATGCTACCAGGATTTGTGTCAGTTACCGCCTGCGATTGTGGTAACCGGTTGTGATTCAGGTGCCCCCAAAAAGAAAGCTAAGAAATCTGCTTGACAAAGCCGAAAAGTGTGCTATACTTGTAGTATAACCAACGACTTACGACCCTGAGACTACCATGCTCCAGGCAATCACGTTTATCAAAGACTGGCGATGCTTCAAAATCGACGATGCGTTTGCCTTTCAGGATGGTGTCAACCTGCTGGTAGGTGACCAGGGCACCGGCAAGAGTAGCCTGTTATCCGCAATCCGTGGTAATGGTGTGAAAGTCGAGATGGGCGACCCGGACTGGCATAAGGAAGCGGTGGCCGAGCTTGTTACGAACGGAAAACAGTGTAACAGTTTCAAGTTTGACTTTGAGAAGGATAACTTCCGCACCAAAGGATGGTTTGGGGGCAAGACTACTGCGTTCCACATGAGGAGTATGTGGAAGAGTCACGGCGAACAGAACAACGCTGTCCTGAAAAACATGGCTCCCGCAAAGGATTCAGTTATCTTCATGGATGAGCCCGACATGGCCCTTAGCATCCGGTCTGCTATTAAGCTAGTCGAACTGTTGACCAAGCTGGCCGATGCGGGCAACCAGATTCTCGCGGCTGTCCACCACCCCATCGTCATCGAAGCCTTTCCACTGGTGTTGTCCCTTGAACACGGCATGTGGATACCCAGTGACATGTTTATCGCGTCCCAATACGAGGAGGCCGCTGATGAGTAAACGATTCTTAACCCTACCCGATCTACGACCTTCTACGAGTACACTACATGGTATCCTCGATACGGACAACGGACAATACATTGCGTCTGGTACTGTGGGCGCAATGATCTGTCTTGCCACCATTCTTAACGGCCCCGATGTTGACGTGGCCGCTTGGCGGCCCTTTGAGTACGGGCCGCAAACCCTCTTGATTCCATGTGGGGAGAGAATGTCCCTAAGTCTACGAGGTAAACTAGAAACTGTTGTGGCTTCGGTGTTCGGAGCCATTGAACGAGCCATTAAAGATGAGGAAGAAACCAATGCTGACTGACCGAGTTGAAGGTTCCCTGCGTGCAGCCCTTGAAACCATGCGAACCTTTATAGATCAAGCTGAGGCTGCGATTGACCGAGATGAAGCATTCACCGGACGTGACCCAAACGAGATAATTGGACAAGTCCAATCCAAACTGGCTTGGGGTATGGCCAACGCCTCCAGCGACATTCGAGACGCCTTGTCGATAGTAGCTTTTGAGCGGGAGCGTGGTAATGCAACGAGTTAAGACCTTTAAGGTGGAATACACCTACTTCGAGCCGGGGACGATTGTGACCCCAAAAGACCGACTTAGCAATCTGGACTTCGGCCGACACTATAAAATCGTCCATTGTCTTGAGCCCGACTCATCTGATGAACTAGCGACTTGCTATGTCACGGATGTTGAGACAGGGTGGGACCGGCGCGATAACATCCTAACTGGTTTTCTGAAAGAAGTTGAGTGATGCCTACGCGAACCGCCGTAATCAGCCAAGTGGATTACACTTACTTTTACACGAACACGTTTGTCACCCTACGAGCCCCCTGCGATGGGTTGGAGTTTGGGCGCGTCTATCTAGCCACCGAGAGCTTTGCACCAATCGGACTCCACGAGGCTGCCGCCTGTAGTTTGGTAACGTATCCCGACCGGGAACCTGTGGATGGCTTATTTCCGACTGACGACTTTCGTATCGTGCGGCATTGCGAACTGAACGCGGCTCGCACCCATCTGGAGATGCTGGATGATTAGAATCACCAAGACCTTTGAAGTTACCTACAACTGATTACCTTCGGGCAGTAGACCCGGACCAACTTAACCAAGAGGCCGCTAATGACCATCGTAAAGCAAATGTCCCTTTGTCTTGAATTCATCTTGCCCGACAACACCCGTCTGTGCCTCTACCAACGTGGTTTCACGACGCACCTTCAGTGGCTTATGGAATGCTTCCAGACGCACATGAAAGACGCTGACGGCACGTCACGGTGTTTCTACCCACTCATGATAGCGATTGGCCAGTGGCGGGGCATAGAGGGCAATCCGCAAGTGAGTAGCCGGATGGTTGCCGCCGACTTGACGTTGATTTTCAACTTCGTAGACGAGACGGTATCGGGTAGCTATGGCGACGAAAGTTTCGTTGACATGGAGATTGTCGAATGGCTGGGGACGCCCATCATGGACTTGCCGTTCGTCGAAGAATGGGGTGCCGAGGTGCTGACTGAGGATGAGCTAGTGGAGCTTTCCGAATGAGCTTTCGAGCTGCCATAGACTTGGTATTGCCATCTACTGGCCTTATCCGATTGACTAAACAGCTAGACGGACTGTATGAGGACTTGATAGAAATCATGCAAGTCGGACTGGCGGGCACTGGTGACACGGCCAGTGTCGTAGGATCAATAGCTCAACACTTTGATGATCTACCGCAATACTCTGGCGAAAGGCCAGAATGGTCGATGCTCATTAGTGTTGCTATCTACGGGTCTAATAACTTTGTGACTATCAAATACTCCTACGGAGGTTTGTGGCGTGTGGCCACGGTACGCCGTGACACATTTATACGCTTTTCTGCTGTACGAATATGGGGTCATATTCGTACACACTCTGAGGTAGTTAGCCATGGAAATTGATGTAAACATACAATGTAACATGGTAGACCTGTCCAGGGTCACCATAGAGAAGCGAGTTTTCACGACTGCTGAATCCGTATTGGCTATGATCCAGTTGGCATTGTATGGCGACGGGGACGTAGCACATACGGTAGGGTCTTTAGCCCAGCACATAACAGTGCTGCGGATTTTGCCCCCGCCCATGTTACACAATATGACGATGAAGATAGTCTTGTCCTTCATCCCGAGGGCTATAACAGTCAAGTGGAAACGTCACCGGCCAGACACGGTTTTTAGTATTTGCACCACCGGATGGCAGCGCTTTTGTGATATACCACCCGGTAGCATCTGGGAGACTATGTTTAACTCACGGGTGCAACCCCATGAGTAGAATCCAGGTATCCTATTCAATAGACACGGAGTTGGGAACACGTTTATCTATGCACAAACGTGTATACGCATCCCATGAACACCTACTGCGAATTATCCAAATCGGACTGACCGGTAGTGACATGGGGGATATTCTAGGGTCAATAGGCCAGCACTTGGATACGACGCCCACGTTGCTGAACTTTATATACGACAGAGAGCTTATGGTACATATCGTATTCTTGAACAGAACTATCGAAGTTAAATGGAGGGTACGGGGTTCTTTAGAGTGGGTGACTACCTCGACGAGTTTTGCCTACTTCCAAGCTATGGGCCGGGGGCACGTTTGGGATAGCATTAGAGAGTTGGGGTGTTTAGGCTGAGCCTGACGAGCGACGATTGAACCAATGGGGATAACCTCTGTATGGTGGAAATCACCCACCCCCTAACCGCGCTTAGCGCTTACGCGATTACGAATCATAATAGCCTCTGCCAGGTGACGCGGTGTGACCTCTTACACATCTACCGTGGCGGCGTAAGGTCATGGTTGGCCTGCCTTGAAAATCCCTGGAATGCTAGCGGTGGTCCCTAGTGTTCCGGGGTTTTTGTATGCGATGCCCACTCCCGACCATAAGGTCTTAGGATTGTACTCATTGGATTGGTTTCTCCAAAAAATCCTATCGGCGTGGTCAATGATGATGTCGCAAAAAAAGACCTCGACGTGTTCAACGCCGAGGTTCAAAAGGTGGGGTCTAGTCGTCTCGATAGCCCCGACTAGACCACCCGGCCAGATAGGCACGCCACCGCCAGCTTCCCGAGTTGTAGGGATTGTTGTACCTGCCACCACCCCGGACTTCCCAAGCTTCCTTCCCCTCATCCCATACTACCCAGTAGAGATGTTGAGACCAATAGCCAGGTTTCTTCCTATCTTGAGGAAGGCAGCCCATGTGCCAACCGGCTTTGAAGCCAAGCCGCTGTGCTTCGTCCTTAAAGTCTGGCATGACCACGAGCGGTCCATTCTGAGCCGCTGTATAACCAATAAAATGGGCATCGACGTATCGACGGTATTTTGAAGTGTTTTGCGTCGGAAATTCGATATTGTTGTTTTTGTTCATCGGAATTTTCTTGTCGGAAGTTACGGCGTTCCGGTTAAGGGGACGGTCCCACCTCACCCCCTCCGGTTGGGGGTTGGTTCTGTATGGATGGTGCGGAAGATTCGAGTTGGTCGGGTAGTTTGGATTGTCTGCATAAGCGTATCTCCATCGGGGGCTGTTGATACAATCGTTACAGCCGTTAAAACTGGTTTGGCATGTAAAATGCTGTGCCACCTAAGTATACCACACCAGAAACAAAAGTCAAGCACAATCCGGTCGAATTGTTTATAACGGTTTGCGTGGTCCCGACTAGCTAATCACGCCATCCAGAGGGGGAGTCGAGAGGGTGTTGACGGACAGCCCGGTTATAATAACGATTATGAGGGATTACGTGGTCAGAGTTTGGAGTCGGGGTTCTAACTGTTTGCGTGGTCCCGTTTCCTCCCCAAACCGGCCCGTAGAATCTCGGGTTATAACGACTGTAAGGGGCTGACCACGCATACAGTTGTGACTGTCGCAACCGACACAAGTGGCCTCCTTATATAAGGGCGCGGTTTTGGGCAAGTATCGGGGTCGTGGGCAGCGTCGGGCGGGGTATTGTGGGGCGGGGCCGTAACGTGGCCATACGTAGCGTCGGGAAGCCTTGGGCCATTGTCGGGCGGTGTAGGCATCGCGGCCCGTAGCGGGCCGCGTGGGGCCATTGTAGGCGATGGGAATTATTTTCGACAATCCGTTCGATTCCCTTGACTTCCGGGCGGGGTATGATATGCTTGTGGTATAACGCAAACGCAAACGCAAACACAACACGACGCAAGAGACAACGGAGAAAGACAGTGACGCAAGAGAATACATTGTTGCAAACCGTGCTCCCCGAGGTAGACTTGCCCGCCGAACCACCCAAACGGTTTACCCCGACTACAATGTCGGTATGCGAACATTGTGGGGACGAACGCCTACACTCGGAGGGATTGTGGCTTGTGTATTCCTCCTACGGGAACCCCGCCAAGGAGGGGTTCTACTGTGATTCCGAATGTGCCGAAGAGGACGGTTGGATCACATGTGAGTCATGTGAGGATTGGCTCCCCGATAGCGAATCTCAGGAATTTGGCTACTATCACTATTGTAGTGATTGCTGGAATGAGAATTTCTTCACGTGCGAACGGTGCGGTTGTGACGAAGATAAGGATGAGATGAATTGGACCCCCGACGCAGAGGAGTACTGCAACGACTGCTTCCGCGAATACTACAACTGTTGTGACGAATGCAATGAATTTCATCATCGTGACGAAAGTGTCAATCTTGGCGGTCTCATCCTTTGTGAGCATTGTTTCAGCGAGAATCATTACTCTTGTGACGATTGTGGCGAAGCCGTCCATTGCGACGATGTTTGCATGTCCAACGATAGTTGCTATTGTGAATGTTGTTATCAAGAGAATCAAGAGAATCATGAGGACGATGACGAAGGGGCGATTGGTGACAATTATAGTACCTTGAACCCCACATACAATTGTGTCGGTCGTCGGCGTTTTGGCGTAGAGTTGGAATACACCGAGTGTACCAATCACGCCAACAGACCCTATTTTAGGGATATTTACGAGCACACCGGTCGCGAGTATGTTTCCGGCATCATGTATTCTGACGGTGGATTGGAAGCCGTTCGGGATTTTGCCGAATATGCCAAGCGTGAGGGTTGGACCTGTGCTACCAGTGGCAACCGTTGTGGGTATCATTTGCATATTGATATGCGTGATCTTTCGGTCGATCAACTCAAAAGTATCGCTTCGGCTTATATCAAGACGCGGGGGATTTGGGAGGCTTGTGTCGCGCCGTGGCGAAAAGACGGACACCGGTTTAGCAAGTTTGAGTATCACGATATTGAGACTATTCGGAATTGTCGTGATTGTGCTGATTTTCGTCGTCTAGAGCGTGACCGGTTTAAGTTTATCAATTGGCAAGCCTATTCCGTGCATGGAACCCTCGAAATTAGGGGGCACGAGGGCACCCTAGAGCCGGATGAGATTTGCAACTGGATTGTCGCGCACACCAGATTTGTCGATCATGTCAGTAATTTGGATATTGACGCCGTGTGCAATATGTTCACTGGCGCACATTGGAAGGATTTTGCCACGGTTCGGCGTATTATCGGTGATGACGTTGCTAAGTTTTATACAGCTAAGGCCCGAAAACATGGCAAGCGCATGACCCTACTCGCGGACCATACCCCTTTCACGGGGTAACTACCCGTGTTGTGTTGCGTGGAACCCCGCTGGCGAGCGGGGTTCCTTTTTGCGCGATTAGTCGGGTTTGCGTGGTCAGAGTTGGTGAGCCCCTGTGTGGCCCGTGGGAAGCGTCGGGCTAGTTGGGCAGTATCGGGCGGGCTAGTGGAAGCGTGGGGCTAGTGGAAGCGTGGGGCTAGTGGAAGCGTGGAAATACTTTTGGCAATCCGTTTCGATTCCCTTGACTTCAGACCGTAGGAGTGTATAGTTGTAGTATAAGCATCGCGACAAACGCCATGCACAACACTTTTAGGAGATTTTGGAATCATGCAACTTCTGATTACGTCCAAGAGCAGAGCCGATTTTGATACCAAGGTAAACGACGCCCTTTTCCATGGTGCAACCATCGTTCCCGGCACCCTTACCATCGGCATGACATCGTTCCGAAAGGCGGACGGACGCACCTACGCTCAATCGCGATACACTGCCGTTGTGGAACTGATCGGCGTCCAAACGGAGGCGCTTGTCGCAATCCGTGCGGCTATCGCGGCCGAACAGGCTACCCCCTGTTGCGGTTGTGGCGACGACGACGACGATTCCTGCGATTACGAGGAGTAACCTATACACCCGAATCGGCCCCTCTGTCGAGTGTTTCTCCCCACTCGGCAGAGGGGCCTGGTGGGTTGAGGCGATTCGATAGAAAATACAAGTCATAGGGCTTGTGCAGCTTTTCCCAGTTTGAGAGATTCTATGTATTACGCTCCGATTTCCTTTAATGTTGCCGATGACATACTTGCGTATCTCGTTATCGAATCGGACACTGCTGTCGGTTGTGTCGAAAAGATGGCATCGCTCCTTCGTGACGTTTGGAGCAAGGGCACCTTTTGGACTGGATGTGGCGGTATGATGGAGTGTTTGCTTCTTTCACAAGAGGCGGGTCATACTCTATACCCCGGTGCTGGCAATAGAATCAGTGCATTCTTCTCCTACTGTGATGACAATGCGAACATTATTGTCGGCAGTATGATGCGATTCATGGAACGGGGTGGTGACGATTTTCTGGAATGTGGCGTCGGCGGGGATTGTGTGTTTGGTTTCGTTGAGACAAGCTATTCCCGTGGTATGCTTTGGGACGACAAGGAGGGTATGCCCAATTTTGAGGCTCTTGCCGACCTTGTCGAATCCGCCGCCATCTCCGTCTAACTCCTATGATTACACCCCGCTTTGGCGGGGTTTCTTTTTGCGCGATTAGTCGGGTTTGCGTGGTCAGAGTTTTCGGGGCGGATCGTGGCGCGGAGGTTCGGGCGAGACTGTGGAGGTCTGACCACGCAAGATAGCATAACCCGTATAAAGTGGACTAGAGGCTGCGTGGAAGCGTGGAAGCGTGGAAGCGTGGAAGCGTGGAAGCGTGGAAGCGTGGAAGCGTGGAAGCGTGGAAGCGTGGAAGCGTGGAAGCGTGGAAGCG
>Ga0210003_1000490_pt1 | contig 35670 bp, 43 predicted proteins | sample LantaG_FD_182804 | JGI IMG/M metagenome (GOLD analysis project Ga0210003, IMG submission 182804) | Deep subsurface microbial communities from Baltic Sea to uncover new lineages of life (NeLLi) - Landsort_02402 metaG (SPAdes) (version 2) | ecosystem: Environmental > Aquatic > Marine > Oceanic >...
AACCACTCCGAACTGGGCGGCTGCGTCCCCGAACAGGTCGTCGATGCGGAAGATTAGGTCCTTAAGAGCGTCTAGACCCTCCGACAGGATTCGCATGGTTTCGGCCTGGTCGGACACCATGGCGGCCATACCCTCACGTCCACCCTTCATGTACTTGGCGACCTCTTTACCTTCCCAGTCACTCAGAAGCGTGAGGAAGGAGTCGATCTCCATGTAGTTGTTATTCTTAGCTAGCTTCTTAGCGATGGTTTTAAGCTTGCCGCCTAGGTCCTTACCTTGGATCTTGGCTCGGATGTTGTTACGAAGGAGTTCCATGCACGCCTTAGTGAGGGCTGCGTTGGTGCGGCTAAGGACGAAGTTGCCAGCCACTACGTGCTGGGCTATGTCCCCGATCATGATGTTGCTGATGATACCGTCTGGAGCGTTAGGAGCGTGGTTGTAGTCCTCTACAAGGCGCTGGGCTTCTTCGACGACCAGTCGAGGGCATCGGTAGGTAGTCGTTAGTCCGACCTCGCTAGCGCTAAGCTCAGCCTTGAGACGGTCGATGGAGTCGCTGTCGGCCCCTCGGAACCCGTAGATAGCCTGGCGGTCATCCCCGACCACTACGACTCGTCCTGATGCCTTACAGGCGCCCTGGGCCAGTAGAAGTTGGCAGGCGTTCATGTCTTGAGCCTCATCGATACAGACAAGGTCGTAGGTGGGCTTAACCAGCCCGCACGCTACTGGAAGGAACAGCATGTCTGAGAAGTCGATAGTAGCTGTTGGCTTCTTAGCTAGTTGCATAGCTAGGGCGGCGCAATCGCAGACCTTAAGGATGTCCCAACCTAGGGCCTCATCACCAGAGTCTGGTACACACTCAAACCCGTAAGCGAGGTCTAGCAGGTCCTCGCCTTTGGAGGCGAACGGGCAGATTTCTCGTCCCAAAGTCATGAGGCGGGCCACCATCGTAACCATAGCGTTAGGGAGGTCGGTGCCCATGGCTTCGATAGCCAGTAAGCGGGCGCGGCGCTTAGCCCAAGGAACCTCTCGACCCTCTACCTTAACGTTACCGAAGCCTTGTTTGACAAAGCCCAGGCCCAAAGAGTGGAGTGTTTTGGCCTCAGCTCGTGGGTTTTTGAGCTTGATCTTAAGCTCTTTAGCCATATTAGCGTTGAAGGCGGCCAGCAAGATCTTCTTATCAGGGGAGTAGTTTATCCCCTCAAGAATTGTGGTGGTTTTGCCAGTACCCGCGCGAGCGCGTACGACCAGGTTACCCTTACCTTGTTTGAAGAAGTCGAAGATGTCAGTTTGTTGTTTGGACCATTGCATTGTCATTGTCATTTTTCCCCTTGAACTAAATAGTATACGGACACCTAGTTAGTGTCAAGATTAAATTACCGTTACCCAGGATGCTTTTTCGCTAGCGCAGTCCATGTGGTCGCACGCGGCCCTACACGGAAAAACGTCTTTGCAGCCTACACACTGCTCTCGCTTTGAGCCCCTCCTAAGGGGGAGCCACACGGTTACGTCACCGCATTTGTAGCATAGCTCCGTGGTAACTTTGGAGGACTCTGTAGGGCTAGTAGGCTCAAGCATGCCTACGGTATATCGTACGCCTTTAGGATAGTCAAGATTTATGATGGCATCAAGGGCATGACCACGCCGATGTAGTCGTAGCTAGTATCGCTAGAGTGTATAAGCACAGGAGACATGTTATTCGACATAGAGATGATGATCTCGTCTCCAGGCATCTTAGACATGTATTCCACCACTAACTTAGGGTCTAGGTTCAGCGACATGTTCTCGCCGTCGTAGTTGGCGTCTAGCTCCTCTTCAGCTTGCCCTAGATCTGGGTTTGTTCCTGAAATCTTAAGGCTGCCCTCGGACAGGTCTAGTTTAACTCCGCGCGCGTCCGTGGAAACGATCTGCACACGCTTGAACACAGATATAGCGTCGCCTCTATTAAGGCGCACTACTTTGGTATTGTCCGTGGGAATAACCGCCGCGTAGGCCGGAAACTGTGAGTCTATTAGCTTTACGCCGAGTATAGTGTCCCCCACGCTAGCGAACAGCATAGGCGGAGACACAGCTATGGAAGCGATCTCCGTACCAGCCAACAGCTTACGCAACTCCGTTATACCCTTCTTAGGAATGATTACTCCGTCACTCTTGGTACCGGTCTGAGCTACCTCAGCTTTGGACAAGCGATGACTATCTGTGGATACCATCCTTATGCGATCTCCGTCGCTCTCGTAGTACACGCCACTTAGGTGGAACCTAGCTTCGTCCGTACACACGGAAAACATAGTCTTGTCTAGTAGCCCCCTAAAGGCTTTAGCGTCTACTGGATAGAACTCGGACTCTGCGTAGTCCGGAAGGGGCGGATAGGCTTCTGGATCTGAGCACCTTAGCTTGTACTTAGCGCGCTCGGCCTTGATACCTACAACATCTCCCTTGGTAACTAAAAGGATATCGTCACCAGGCATAGATCCTATGAGGGAGCAGAAAGTATCAGCTTCCACCGATATGCCCCCCTGCTCCTCGACTTTGCAGCTCACCTTACCTGAGTAGGAAACCACGTAATCCGTAGCGCACAGTAATATAGCGTCGTCCCCAACGGTTTGAATTAACACGTGGGAAAGAATAGGCATTGTGCTCTTCTTGTCCGCTATGTCCTGAGCGGTACGCAGCGCTGTTACGAACTCTTGCTTATTTATCTGTATCTTCATCTTCAGATTCCTGTACCACGTGGTCCGAGGTGTCACCGCCCGCACTAATAGCGTTTAAGCGCTGGATCCAATACTCCGGTTGCATACCTAGAGGGGCAGTAGGTAGGTACTCCATGAGACCTTGGACTCCCCCGAGTAGGATTTTGAATCCCCACAGTACTACCACAGGAATGGGAGCCACTAACCTAAAAGGTACTCCGGTCTGCTTACTAATGCGGTCGCCCTCTCCCCACACCTCTTGCTCCAGATCACTCAAGTCGATTCTAGACACAGCTTTGTTTGGGCGGCACTCGTTGGGATCCGATACAACGTATAGGTACCGGCAAATAGAAGGTCGGTACTCGTATATGTCACACCCTCCGTCGCTGGAGTTTAGGAACGCGCAATCCATAGCTGAGTCGGCTGAGTTATTCTCTAGGAACTGCACCTGTTTGTACAACGTGTTAACAAACTCCGCCTGCTTGCTTTGGTACTTGAACTCTCCTATTAGTCGCTCGGCGATCTGAATACCTTCGGGAAGGGACGCGAGTACTACCCGCTTGCAGCAGTGGTTGCAGCCCTTTTGGCACCTTGCTTTATGAAAGCGCGCGGCCTCTAGGGCTGTGGATTCCTGCTCCCGGAATACTGTTAGTACGCGGCGTCCTACTCTACGAACTCGTTTATCGATCATGCTGCTGCGTCCTCTTCTTCTGATTCGGGAAAGATACCTAGAGCCTGCATGCGTTCTCGGTCCTGCTTGCGCTCGGCCTTAGAGGTCAGTGCCAGCAGGGTATACCGGCCATACACTCTAGCTAGATCCTGCTTGTCCCATACGAACCACGCGTACTCTACGGAGTCAGCTTTACCCGACGCCTTAAAGCTCACCCTATTAGGAAGTACATAAAGGTCTGGGGGGTTGTCGTCCATAAACTGAAAGCGAGTCTCCGAGCCTATATAGTTGAGCCGCTGTAGCATTACTATATACCGAGTGTTTAACTCCAGACTCCTACGAATGAACTCCATAGTGAGGCTGAATGGGGGATTAGTTATCACAAGGTCGTACGGAACCTCCGCCGATGGTCCATTAGTTATAAAGTCCCCTATGGTGGTAGTCCTAACCCCCAGGTCGGACAGCCATGGGATACAGTCTGGACGTAACTCGTTAGCGTCCCATACAGGTGAGGTCCGCCCTTGTGCCTCGAACCACTCGTAGGCAGACCTAATGAGGTTACCCTCTCCGGCTCCAGGCTCTAACCACGCGCCTTCTTTTAGGGCATCCGGGTGATGGACTAAGAAGGCTTCTAGGAATCGACGTAAACACCACCCGGGTGTTGGATAGTTATCGGCGGGGGATCTTTGACTTCCCCTCTTTGTGCTGCTCATCCTACCCGTATACCCCGACCTTTAATAGGAGGTCAAGGGTTTAGTACTCTAACGCCTTTTCTTCTTGTGGGAGCCGTCTGAGTCTAGCTTGGGGGGTCGCTTACTAGCCTTCTTAATCAGAGGGCTGGGCTTTACTCCGTGCGTGCGCTTAGCTTTCTCAGCATTCAAGGCACTGGGGTCTTTCCAGTGCTTCGATAAATTAGCAGTCATCTGACGTACTAGATCCAAAGGCTTCTTTCCTTCATCTAGTAAGTCGTTTAGGTCTTCTACGAGTTTGTCGATTGGCATTATTTCCAGATCCTTTGTCCTATGGACCCACCACGCTTAACAGCCGGGGGGACGTCTTTAACCTTATTTAGCGCCTCTAGAGACTTAACGTATATATCGTCTTCATCCTGCTTTAGCGCTACCTCCGGCATACTGTCTACACGCTTGGGCTCCCCACCTCGTGAGGATAGAATAACGAAGTCTGCGCTATCGTCGTCTTTATTTTTGTCGTGCATAGCAGCAAAGTTGCGCGCGCCAATAGCGTAGCTATCTGCGAATACCCGAGCGTCTACCATACGCCCCTGTTTGCTAGCACGCTCGATAACGCCTCTTTTTGGGTTTTCCCAAGTCTCCTTAGGATCCGAGTCAACGAATACAAACGTAGCTTTTAGACCCCGCTTCTTGGCTTCGGCTAGTACCCACGGACTCTCGGTACCGTTCTGCTCTCCAGCTGAGTCCCATACAGCCCCTACTATAGCGGCCAGGGCTTTGGTTTCCTCTACGTTACCTAGCGCGTAACCCTTACCTGCGGCCACCCCACCAGCGGTAACCAGAACGGACCTACCTGGGTCCCCTTTAGGTAGGGCCGCTAGCTCGTCTAGCTTACTCAAGAAGGCGCGCTTGGCTATAGCGTTAGCGGTCTGGTGGACTATTACATTGTATCGCCCACGCGCGTCAAGATTATCAGCGGTCTCCCCATCCGGGTTGTAGTCGGGGGAAAGCAGCTTAGCGTCGTCGGTGGAGAATACATTGGGAGCGTCCCCTACGCGCTGCGCGGGATCTTTACTGTTAAGCCTCTTGATGTACTCACCTACTAGCGCTTCTGAATCCTTCTCGAAGGCGTCCGCGAATCTAGCTTCCACGTCGCGCTCGTCGGCGGTAAGGTTAGGGAGTCTAGGTATGTCTGAAGGGGGCGCCGTACAGGTTCCGCAGATACCAACACGAGCAGCGTCCGTTACGCCATCCTTATCTTTGTCCTCGTTAGGATCTGGGGTGTAGGCTTTACCAGGAGGAGCTACTACCTCTTCCCTAGTTATAGGGTTATCTGGTAGTTCTAGCTTAGGTTTAGAGACCTCCGCTTTTGCCGACTTAGTACCCTTGGCAGCAGCCACTAGCTTAGCGCGTATCTCCGGAGGGAAAGAACCTATGCGGAACTTCTTGGGTCCGCTGCGGATCTGGGAGCACTTGTTCCCGTCGAAGTTCCAGGACGGGGGGCACTTCCCTATAATCCCCCGGTATGCGTCGGGGGCTACGTACTTACCGTCAAGCTCTGCCTCTATGAGAGCTTTAGCTTCGGATATAAGGTCTCGTAGTTTCATTTACAGCCCCTTTAGCGCTTTAGTAACAGACGGTCCTAGCTTGGCTATGGAAGTCTGCATAGTAGCTAGCAAGGCGGTAACCTCGCGCATAGCGGCTAGTGCGTCTTTATCTCGAAAGTGCTTCTTAGAGCCCAAAGAGGCTGCTGTAGCGTAGGACTTAACAGCGGGTGTGGCGCCCTTAAGCCAGTTCTGCAAAGAGTGCATCTTGTCTTTAGGCTTTTTACTCTTAGGTTTTTTGCGCTCTAAGAGATCCCTGGCTTCGACTATTAAGTCTCGCACTACTCCACTCCGGCAAGCTTCTTCTTACCAGCCTCTGTAGCACGAACTAAAGGCCACTTTGATGCTTTAGCGTAGCCTTTTTTCTCTAGCTTCTCGAAGACGGTTATCTTGCCTGGTATGTTGTCTACGTGCCTGGATATGGTAGTAGATAGCATCGTTAAGGCTCTAATCTCAGTCTTGGTTAGCTTGGCCTCGGTTAGACCAGGTCTAGAATGCTTTACACCTGCTAGTTCGCGAACGAAGTCATCCACCTCTACCGTATCAGATTCGCCGAGCTTAGGTAGGTGGTCCTGCCCAGCTACAGCTCTAAGCTTGTTAGAGAGCCTAAAGTCAGACGTCTTATCTTCGCCTAAGTATTTAGCGTGCGCTTTAATCTTAGCCGCCTGCTTCTCGTCTGGATCCTCGTCCGGGACGTAGAACTTGTCATCGAAGTCCATCTTGTGTATGGATTTCTGAACAGGTTTACCACTACCGTGCGCTCCGTCCGAGAACAAGATTTTGTAACCTTTAGCGGTCACAGCGAAAGGGTACACTAGTAGTCCGCGCTTCTTGTTGGAGAAGAACTTACCGATGCGAGGGTCGCTAGCTTCGAATAGCGCGGAATGGCCGGACCCGGCCAGGAATTTCTTTAAGACGCTCATGAACCGAACCTTTTGCTTAGTATTAACTTGGCCGTAGCTGTTGCTGAGCCTACGCTCTTTTCGTTCCCAGTACCCTTAAGTAGCGCCTTAGCGTTTTTACTTTTGGGCGCGACGCCTGCCTTATTTTGGGCGGACGGCACAACTTGGACTTTGGAGGACTCCTTCATGTCTTCGTCCTCGTCGTCATCAACCCCAGCTTCTACGGTCTTTTTCTTACCGTTAAGCATCTTGAATACCATCTTTTTGAAGGCTTCTAGTTGTTGACGTAGAGCAGTAGTATCAGCCTCTTGGAGGTCGTCTATCCAGCCCTCTAGTTGTGCAAAAGCGCCGCTAGTAATACTAGCCGAACGTAGTTCCTTTGCTTTGGCCTCCTGATATGCCTGGAGGGGCTTTTGGTGCTGGTTTTGTGTTCGCTGCCATGGGCGCATAAGAAATGTCTCCTTGCACCCATCCTACCACATTTATTTCGTTGGAAACCCACCCTACTACTGTTTTGTCTTCCATTTCCATCCACTTAGCGAAGAAAAGGCGCTGAAAACAAACGCGCTCGCCGGACTTAATTCTAGCTTTAGGTCCAGAAGAAAGGACGGTAGCCGTTATAAGTTGGACGTGGGGTAGTACTCCGTAGAAGCTAGAGGCTTTACTTGGTAGTAGGATGCCACCAGCAGTGTGTGTGGGAAGTGGGTGTGTCCTGACTAGGAGTACACTCCTGAGAGGATCTAGTCGGAACCCCATTTCTTTCCAGGTGTCTTCAACAAGGGATGTAGTATCTTTTGATTCACTCACTGTCTATTTCTACCTTTTTTCTTGTATGCGGGCCAGTCCCAAATGCTCTCGGGCGCAGTATTAGGAATAGGCCAATATTTTATGCGTTGGTATCCGTTGTGCCCTAGTAACTTAGCGGCCTTAGGAGTGGTGTCAACGCACCCTCTCCACTCGCCCGGCGCGGACTTACGAAGTTTAACGCACCAAGTACCCATCTTCTTCTCTTCACACGTCTGCCCTTCGGCGGGCTCTTCACCCTCACGCAGATACGCACCATATGGTCCTCGATCTAATACCTGCGCCACTACCCATCTGAACTTCTTCTTAGGGTTTTGCAGAAGTACTAGAGAGCCGACCGGTAAAGTCCTGTGAGCTATGCCAACGTCTACTTTGGGCTTAATAGGGCGACCTAGGTACAGAGCGTTCCCTCCCGCCCACTTATCGCGCTTCATACCGAATATGGTAGATATACACTTCTTAGGTTTTCCGAATCTACCATTAACGAGAGCTTCAGTGACACCAGGTTCTCTAAACCCTAGCAAAGTTAACAATAGGCTTAATAAGATATCCACAAGTCGGATACCACTACCACAATTGTTCTTGTCTTGGTAGACTAATCGTTAAAAATTAGCACTAGCTAGCGTTGTACGGAGCCCCGTAGTCGTTTTCTATAAGCCAGGCGGATAGTTCTATTACTTCCGAGTCCTCTTGGGTCACGTATAGCCGACCTATCCAACGCCCCCCGTATTTACCCTCTTTATAGGTTATTACTCGGATCTTACCAGAACTTAGAAGAGTCTCTGCGGCCTCTTTCGATACCAGACCTTGGGGCTTCTGCTCGCCGCGAATCTCTGGAGTGTTAACCCCGGCCAGGCGCACTATAACTTCAGCCTCTTTGTATAGGACCATGCGGTCCTTAATTTTGAAGCCAAAATCTACAGTTACTACGAACTCCCCGCGAAGCCTCATAATGACAGTGTCACCGTCTATAACACGAATGACCTCGCAGTCGTCGTAGACCCAGCCTTCTTCTGTCTTTTGTGTTATTTCAGTCATCTTTAACCTTTATGTTAATACGGATCTTACCGTAACCGGTCCTGTATGTCTGCGATATAGTGTCGGCACTATCTACACTAGGAGGGAGCTTAGTGCGTTCTTTGACCCGTAGTGCCAATATCTGCCGTACTACCTCAGATACCAGCTTAAACAGATCTTCCGCTTCCTTATTGTCCGGGTTTACATCTGGATGTAACCGAAGGGCTGCCTCCTTGAAGCCTTTCTTAACTCTAGACTGCAATACCCCTAACCGCGCCTGCATATCAGACAAGCTTCCGGGAATACTGATAGCGTGTAGCTCCGAGGCGTCTATACCTAATTCGTCGAACGCTGCTAACATCTGAGCGTCCGACAGTCTCATAGCCTGCTAAGCATATCGGCTAAGCGCTTACGGCGCTCCTTGCCGTCGTCTATGTCAGCTGCCTCGTCTAGTAGCTTCTTCGCTTCTGTAGCTTCTACGCGGGCTTCTACACGAGCTACTAGCGCAGCCTCTTCGGCCTTCTCGACCTTCTCTTTTAGCTTCTTAGGTACTTCGGGAAGCTTAGCAGGGGCTGCCGGATCTGCCGTAAACAGTGTGCGCATCAACCACAGCCCTACCAGGACAGCGAAACCTATTACGGCTAGAGCTACGTATTTTGAAAACTTAAGAGCTGCTTTTATTTTAGACATTATTTACCTGGCCATTCGGGAACTTTACCCTTGCGGTACTTGTTAGCGTATTCCCACGCCTTGCGTAAGATCATCATGTCGCGTTTACCCGCTGTTCCCCCGGATTTTCGGAACAGTTTGTAGGCCTCCGTGAAAGTTACTAGCCTCACATGCTCTACTTCGTTATCGTGCTGTCCTGCGGATCCGCCCGTCTTTATAGCGGCGAAGAAGTGGGTTATGGAGAAACCGCCTACCCCTTTACCTAGGTAGCCAGAAGGTAGCAAAGTGACCTTTAGTCCTGTCTCCTCCGCAACCTCTCTAACAGCTGCCCTTTTTACAGACTCCCCTTCGTCTACTCGACCCTTAGGGAAAGCGTAGGTGTTCCAGTTCTTCTGCTTGATAACGTAGACCCTACTCATGTCCTTGACGCTGTCAAAAACCACGCACCCGGACGATACCCACTTCTCTCTAGGTTTAACGGGCTTTGTCGGATCCTGAGCGTACGAGGGTGTAGCCTTAGGTTGGGGCGCTTGAGGTAGTATCTTCTTGGGGTCACTTACTATAGGCGACGCTTTTGCTACCGGCTCGGTTTGCGTTGTTACTTTTTTCTTAAACAGCTTACCTAGGAACTTTAGAGGATCCTCAGTTAGGTCCTGCTCCTCTTCCATAAACGCGAATTCATCGCTACCGTCGTCGTCCGACGATAGCTTGAGAAACTCTAGGAGCATCCTGAATTCGGCGTCAGCCACGTTTACCAGGCCTCTACTGTGAAAGCTGCGGTAGTAGCAGTCGCCCTTACAGCTATACCAGCCACTGCTCTGTGTGAGTACCGCTTCTCCGTGCCAGGCTGTACGATACCTTGGTCATTAACTCCGTCAAAACTTACGTATATAGCCTCTGACCCTAGGTTAGACACCAGCACGTAGCTAGACCATATGGCGGCCTTTGGTTGCGCTTCATTTATCACGCGCATTCTGAACTCGCCGGTTACGGGGAAGTCCTCGGTAACTCCAGCTGCATTCACCCACGTTAATTCGTGATCGGATGGTACAGACGTTATTATAAATGTACCATCGTTAGCTGCGGAGGTAGCGCCCCCGATTCGCATCTCTTTTCCGACCATACCTTGATTGAACTTCTTGGTGAAGTCGGTGTAGGTAATTACTCCAGCGGATACTACGAAAGTAGTTCTAGACGTACCTAAACCGAACCCTCGATAGAACACGTTAGGGTTGTACGGTATAGCATCTCTGGCATCCCTACCTGTACCTAGAGGAGAACCAGGCACTCCTGGGGTGATAGGAGTTACCAACTCTTCCCCACCCGGGGGCACGTAAGGCGTTGGCACGAAAGGGTTCGCCCCTACACCATCTATGAATAGAAATGCGTTATCCTCGTAGGCAGTAGACGCCGTACCTTCCACAAAGAAGGCTATATTGCGTACGGCAGAACTTAGCCTGGGTGGCCATCCTTCTGTTGGGAAAGGCATTATTTGGTCTCCTGCACTTCTACAGGCTGATTAGCGATGCCCCATCCGAATATGGAGGTCTTACCAGCCTTGTATAGCTGCCCGGCCGTAAAGCCTACTAAGCAACCTAGAATTAGTTTGCTTTGCCAAGTAGCTAGAGCGTCTCCGGCTGTTCCGAATCCTAGATACGTGGCGATGATACCAAGCACGACTGGAGCCAGCGGGATAAAACGCTTAACATTGGGACGTGTGAATAGCTTAGGTAATACGGCCTTAGCGGTGGACAGCATGACCACGATGGCGCCGATTAGTCCGGCGTTCTCTCCAGTTAGTAGTGTTGTTAGATCAGTCATTAGGGTCTCCTTGTAGCCAGTTACCTATAGCTTGTCCTAGCGCTTCCGCTAGAGTTATACTGCGACGCTCGGCTTCAGCGCGTAATACCTCAAGAGTTTGCCTCGGGACCATCAAAAAGTAAAGATCAGCCAGACCCTGCCCGGAGGATTCTAAGTTTTGTTCGCTAGTTAGAAGATCGCTAACATCAGTGGTAACAGCTTTGGCCATGCCCCAGTCTACCAGATTATTCCCTTATATGTCATCGCCTATAGGGTTAAGGGGTCCGCCAGGCGCTCCGCCTATCTTGTTTCCACTACTCTTGGCTGGCCCGTTCTGAGCTAGCTCTATGGCCATATGCAGTAGCTTCTCGTCTTCTGGTGTTATATCTATCAGCGGTGTGGCCCCGGCCGCCATTATAGCGCGCTTTAATATCTGCCTAGGCCCCTCCAACGGATACAGGACTTTCAACTTTAAAGCTTTTTGATATATGTTTCGGGATACTTTGGTGTGGAACGGGAAACTGGGCGGCGCTGCGGCTATATTGGCCATAGCGCTAGGCGGAGTGGGCTCAGGGTTTGGTTCGTCTCCCGGGGCACCGTGACTCATCTTGGTGAGCATAGGGTGGGGCATCCAGCTACCGGAGGCGGATACCTGCTCGAATACCCTAGATAGTAGCTCTAAAGCTTCTGTACGCGCGCGTAGGCGCTCCCACGCGCGACCTGCGGCGTCTTTAGGTATACTCAGGCGCTCGGCGTGTGCGTCCCAACCTGCTCGGTCAGAGGACACTACAGGCCTACCCAGGGACTTAGAGAAGGCATAGGCTTCTGCTTGGGTATCAGGAAACACTACCGCGCCTGTACCTACATCTTGCGCTCTTAATCTCCAACTCACTATTTCTTGACCCTAAATTTGTAGCCTATTATCCCTTTACCGCCCTTACCGTCCACGTGCGCTTTCATGCCGTCTGAGCGCGGGAACGTTATGTGTCCCCCGTCTTGAGCTACCTGGGCGAAAGCCAGGGACACAGTAGTAATGCGCGGAAGACCGCTGGGGAAAAACACCTCGTGGGTGACGTCGCACTGGGTCATTACGCATCTAACGGAGTCAACGCTAACGCTATCCCCTCCGGCCAGACCTATACCGGAATTAGGTAGTAGTAGCCTTAACTTGCTGGGGGCGTTGGTTAGAATGCGTCCGCCTGTAGCGGTAGAACTACCCTCGTAGCTGGGGAGTAGGTATTGGCGTAACCAAGCTACGGCCGCTCGTATATCGACGTTCCTAGAACCTACACCCGAGGCGGTCAGGCGCTCGGACATACTGTTGTCTTCGCCGATTTGTAGAAAGCTACTCTGGTTAGCTATAAGATCTACGTCCGTAGTGAATATAGCCGTAAACGTTAGTAGGCGCTCGCCACCGCTAATCCACTGGTACAGTGGCAAGGATCCGCCTGGGATATCCTTCTGCTGATAGTTTATAGCCTTGGTGTCAGATATAGACTCAGGCCAGTATTGAAAGGCCATCCTACCATCGTCGCCCTCGGTGGCGCGATTCAGATCTATTAAATACGCGGATTCCTTCTTCTGGTTTACGCGCGCAAGTAACGACTGGCTTAAGGTATTAAGAGTCGGCACTTTTACTTCTTCTTCGCCTTAGCCTTGGCCTTGCGATTCTTCATAGTGATCTTAGTGAAGGACGCGGCTGTTTTCTGCTTCATAGCCATGTACTCCTTGTAATCTTTGTTGTACTCGGCTTTTTTACCTGGGTCGCGAGTGATCTTTTTGATCTCCCCCTCTTTACCCTTGCACGTGTACTTATAGTTCGAACCACTACAGTTCCAGTAGTCGCGCTTCTGCTTCCACTTGCCGTTACGAACAGACCTTCCGATCTTACCCGCGCGCTTGAACGGGGACCGGGCCTTCTCAAGTATGAGTGCTTGCAAGTCCTCGGATACAGTCATCTCGACCCCATCGGACTCAACCTCTTCTACACCGACTAAGCGGCTAGCTGGTATCCAACCTTCGTTTATGGTCAGTATCTCTATACCAGCCACTCTGGGGTCGGACCGCAGGAAGGACTCTACTCTAGGAACTTTAGCCCCCTCGTCCCACCACCCTACGCGTACCCAGGGAAGCGACACGTGTAGAATCTCACCGCGCGTTCCGGCGTTATCTCTTACTGTGGATCCTCTTAGGGCGGCTACGTCTATCATCTCTAAACTCCGTTATTATGGGTGATACCGCTTTCCATCATACCAGAATCTCTCTCTACTTCGACTACTTGATATACTTCTTTGAGTCTTCGGGAAAAGGATGGGTTTCTGCGCAAGACCTCTCCGACGTTGCCGGATCTATCCTGAGCTACGAAACAGAAGTTAGAGGGCGGCCTACTAGCCCCTTGGTCTAACAAGCCTACGAAAGCGCCACGCTGCAAGTGCTGTAGAGTTTTTAGAGCCTCAACACGATTAGAGGGAGCCAGCTTTGCAACTAGCTCCCTCCAACTCATTGTTATGACCTCTGATTCCTTTTCGGGAACCAGCTTCCCATCTCGCAGGCGACACGGCAGTAATACGTACCGTGACATAGTTTTACCTACTGCTCGATGTTCTCGATAGCGCGTTCAGCAAGTTGGATCGCGCGACGTAGCGCAGTTAGCGCTGCCTCTCGATTACCATCATGAAGGCTATTGAACGCCTCCTCCATGTGCTCCGTGCCAGAAATCATTGATTCCTTTGCGGATACTTCATTCTCTTCACTAAGGTCTCGGAGACGCCACGTGTGACGCCCGCCTGTACCTTTAGCCATGTTTTGTAGTTCTGCTAATGTCATATTCGGTCTCCTTTAGAAACAGAGCTTAGTACGCTGCTTCAGCCCCGTCTTCGACATCACCATCAGAAGAAGCGAAGGAAAGAGAAACTTTACCTGCTTGCACAAGCATGTTCCACTCTTCGCCAGCTTCCATAGCGTTGTGGCCAGAGAAGCCCTTGTGGCGCCAATCGCGCTGGTGAACAGGAAGTGTGGACGCGTCCGCACCGCCAGTAGCCTCTAGAGAGACGTGGGAAAAAGGATGAGGAAGAGGATCCTTACGTGCTCCGCCGACCGCGAGGAGAGCAGATACGCCGACACCGCCAGTAAGCGAGTCAAGCTCGTTCATCGCGGTTGCCTGTAGATTTGTAACAGTTACTGATGCCATAGTTAATACCCTCCTAAGGGTGGTTAGTGTTAAGCGTAAGCGTAGCTAGAAAGATCGCGGATGTCAACCAGATCCCCTAGTCCCCTGCTGCTATAACAATGACCTCCATGTCCACAGTACCCGAATTGGTAACGAACAGGGCGGTCAAGGAATTTGTAGTTATTAAGAAGTGCCCCTCTTTAGTATTAGGTAGGGGCTCGACAGTAAACACTTCTCCGCCTGCTGAGTCCTTCTTGAAGTCCAAAGCTACAGGAGATTTAGTGTTGTCTTTACTAGATGTTTTTAGTGCTAGGAACGATACCGCCGCGATATTGTCCATGCGTAGCTCTAGGTCTGTGGAGCCCGCAGGTACTAGAGTCTTCCAAGTACCGCCCTCTCCTAGCCCATCTGTAAGAACTTCCCAGGTAGTGTTACCCAGGTCGCGGCTCTCGATGGTACTGGACGATATTCCAATACTTGCGCTTTGTCTTAGTCTAATAGGCATAGGGTATCCAATATTCTAACATAATACATACAGGTATAGGGGAGACTTAGTATTAAGCGGGGCCGTACTTGACCCTAACACCCCAGCAGTTCAGCAAAAGTGGGTGCGTTACTCCGGACTCACGCACCCTAACAGCGAGCCTCTTACCTTTTTCTATGACGTTAGTTCCTGAGTTGAAGGATATGTTAGTTATGTTCATTTCCTGGTCTAATCCGGTCTGCGGAGAAGACACTACGTCGGACACTAAAAGTGTTAGTCCTCCAGGGAGTACGTCATACCTAACAGAGGCGTCCCAACCTTCGGTCGCGGTGTCTGTTATAAATACTGATACGCTTGTTATCGCTACCCCATACGGGACGACGCCGTTCAATGCGAACGATACCTCGGGGAGTACTCCGGATCTAGAAAAGAATGCGCCGGAAGTTACTGAGTAGTTACAGGATAAAACTCCGGATGCACTGGTAGCTATCTGCCCCTGGTCGCCGGTAAGTATAATCTCAGCGTCGGGCCAAGCGGAATCGGCCCATGAGTTAGTCCCCGGAACTTGGGCACGCTCTAAGAACCCCTCTTTATTTTGGTCTCGGCGTGTAGCAGATTCTCCGTTTACGTCTTTAGCCCACAGATTAGTTGTGTTGTTCCACACCGCGTTTACGGTCTCTACTAGAGCCCCGGTGGGTGATACGTACCTACGGAACCCCTTCTCCCCTGATGGTATGGTTTCAGATATGAGCGTGTACTCTACGCCCGCGAACACCGAAGCGGCCACGCTAATCCTAGCTATGTCGGCGTTAGCCACGGACCCTAATAGGGAGGCTCCAAGTGTGGCGCTCTGGCCTATGGTGGCGTCGTTAGTTACCCCCAAGTCGTTAGATACAGTCAAGTCCTGTAGGACCACAGCGGGACCTGGGTTGGCTGGGTCCCTATTAAGTACGTTCAAAGTACCGTTAGTGCCTGTAGCCGCGTCGAACTTTAATAGAGCTGCTAGGGATCCAGCGAATGCTAAGTCCGTAGGGTCTAGGAGTACTAGGTCTGTGACTTGACCGGAGCCGGAACGCTGCTCAAACAAGTCTGAGGTCAGGGCAGATCCTACCTCTAACCAGCACTGCATATCATCTATCTGCAACTTTACGCCGCCAGCGCCGTAATTGAGGGCTACAGCCCTAACGCCTACGCGCGCGAGCGCGCTAGCGCCTGCGGGCACCGCTACTACAGTATCAACCTCTACATAGGCACCATCGGCTCCGGCCGTACTTAGCGCTATAGCTACATCGACAACACCCGTACCTGCGGCGTCCAAGAATTCTAGGAAGAACTCGGCAGCGCCTCCTGTTGAGGCTGCTAAGTTTTTCTTAAACCCCTTAAACTTTATAAGCTGTCCGACGTATACAGGAACGTTAACGTGCTGTGCTACATCACCAGTTACTGGGCCAGAGGTGAGGTCGAACTCTAGAGCGCGGGCTCCGGTGTTAGGGTCTGAAGTATTAGTAGCCCAAGTGGCCGTACCAACGGATATGTCCCGCTCCCAGAAAGCGGAGGCGTGTTTAAATGTAGATCCTTCTTGAGACCACTCAAAGCTACCATTACGTAGCATAGGAGCCCACTGTAGGGCCTCAGCCGCTACAGCGCTCCACGCGAACGTGCGCTCGTCATGCGTTATGTTTCCCGAAGGAATAGGAGCCGCACTGCCCGCAGGTATGACTACTTTACCTAGTACTACTAGGTCGCCTTTCTCTGCGGCTATAGTGAACTCATCAGACGGATCTAACTCATAAGCACGCACAACGCCCGTAGTAGCGAAGCCGACCTGATACGGTGCGTATATAGCAATTATCCAAGTCTTCTCACCCGCGTCTACCAAAGAGGCTAGGTCTATAGCAAAGTCTCCACCGGTACGCCTCACTGTTAGACTTCCGCCACTGGTTTGATTTAGATAAACAGCGACGTGGTCCGTAGCAGCAGGGTCGGCTACTACAGTTATGGTGTTGTCTGACGCGTGGGTTGCTAGACGAAAACCTCTGTACGTACCAGGAGCCACGCTTACAGCGTGTTTAGCGTTCACAGCGGCCGAGCCTTGAGGGGTTCGGTATCGTACAGTCAGTTCACTATCTACAAATGATTCTATTAAGGTGGGCATATTCTAATTCCTAGTACGCGCTGGACTTTAGGCCGTACGTTATTGATAGAGATTCCTGGCCGCTATTGTTATCTAGGTCTTTACCAGTGTACAAGCCCGCGCTTGGGGCTAGCTCATCGCAGATGTACAGCATCCTATCAAGGGGGACGGCTCCACCTCCTCCGCCTGGTCCTATTAATTGTACTCGCTCTATAGTACCTGGCGGTAGTGTTGGGGTGGGTGGACCGGCACCGACGTCGTTGACTCCGTATATAGACAGAACTCTAGTATTATCTAGGAGAGTGGTTATGTCAGGGGCCTGGGATAGGGGCCCGCCGAACGCTACGTCGTCGTCGGAATCATCTGGTACCCCGTCCGCGCCGGACCACCTATACGTTAGGTTGGCGCTTAGAGCGTTACCCGTTCCTGCGGATAATAAGAAGTTGTGATCTCCGGATTCACCCAGACCGGCATACTTGGTTAGTACGTATATTCTAGTTGCCGTGCCATCTAGATTTTGTGGACCGGCTGTATGCCGTAGTGTAAACGCGCCGGGGTTTGAAAGAGTGACGCCGCCAGAGGACACTATTACGGCTACCATAGTGTCGTTCTTCTTAGTACCCGCAGGAGTTCCTAAGGTTACAGTACCGCCCCCCGTAACCCCTTTGAGGTTAGTAGTAGCGCCTATGAACTTAGGCGCTCCTCCCCGGCGAGCCCGCATACCTATGGTGAAGACCGGTAACATTACGCAGAGTACCCTGTCTGCATAGTAGCTATGACATGAGTAGGACTTAGAGCGTAGAACGATATTATGTTCTGCTCTCCTGCGGCGTCTGTCGAGATGTCCGGAGCACCCTCATCTCCCCAGTCGTAGTTCGCTTCGTAAGTTAGGTTCCACCCGCCAGTGCCGTCCTGTATTACAACCACGCTCCAGGTATCACCCTCTACCACATTAGTTGGGTTTCCTAGCACTCTCGTAGCCGTAAGTGTAACTTTGTACTTGTTACTCAGGGCCGCGTTTACGGCTATAGTGGCGGCGTCTGTTAGAGCTATAACAGTAGTGTTAACTACCTTATCTACGACCAAGTCCTTTAGTGCGAGGCGTGGATCTTTAGTAACGTTAACGCCACCTAGGGTTACAGTACCCTGACCCGATGGGGTCGTGTGGTCGTACGTTAATAAGGCGGCTTCATCTGTGAATAGGGCTGATACAGCCTCGGAGCGCAATAGTACTTGGCTAGAATCCACCGGGACTCCTACTGAGCCCCACCCCGTGCTAGCCGCACCCTCTACCCAAATCTGTACGGCGTCTAAAAGCATACCGGCTCCGCCTGCGGCGTACGTCAGACTGTCTAAGTACACTTCTACTCGGTCTAGTACAGAGGACCCTACTGGGCCCACTACGCCTTGTGTTACGGGTACAAAATTAGCGTCTACGGAGTCCACGTCGAACAGTACATCTACTGGTGTTAGGTCTGTACCGTCGTCGTCTTTGAAAGTTAAGCGCACGCTAGCAGCTCCTCCTGTAGCGGCTAGTAGTGCTCGCTTGCTGAACTCTACTAGTACCCTTCCACCCTCTACGACCTCCGCACCAACTCGTTGGAGGAGTGAAGCGGTAAACGGACCTGTAACTACAGTAGGCTGTAATGAGAATATACCGTTAACGGCATCGGTGCTTACGCGACTCCATGTTTGTGCCCCTGTTACGACCCAAAAAGGTAGCTCTCGATCTGTAGCACTTAAGGAGCCGAACTCGAAGTTGGCATTTTTAATTACGGGACGCCAAGGCTTAGCTTCTAAGGCGGCCGACCGCCAAGCCATAGTCCTGAAGGTGTCGCGTATATTAGCAGCAGGTATGGCCACACCACCCCCGGCCGGAATAGTGACGGTACCTAGTACTACTAGTTCGTCTCGCTCTGGGGCGCCTGTGAAGTCGTCGGTAGGACTTAGTTCATAGGCGGCTAGACCGGAGGCTGAGAGTGTCCCTAAGCTGTACGAGGCGGTTAGAGCGATGACCCAAGTTTTCTCGCCCGCGTCCACTAGAGAAGCTAGGTCTAAGGAAAAGTCCCCGCCTGTCTTACGAATGGTTAGACTGTAGCCGGTTTCGGTCTGGTACACAGCGGCGTGATCTAAAGCCCCTAGGTCCGACGCCAGTGTCACGGTGTCGTTGGATCCGCTCGTAGCTAAACGGAAACCTCGGTACACGCCAGGAGCGGTGTTTACAGCTAACTTAGCGTTCAAGCCCTCGGTGCCGAACGGCTCCCGATAACGCATTTTAAGCTCGTCTTCAGCGAATGTGGTTATCTGAGTAGGCATGATTAGAAGGTAATGTTAACAATATTGAGTAGCTGAGTCCCGCTATCTTTTACCTGCACAGGGAATGTGCCATAGGCGACCATAAGACTCTCGCCTGCTTCTGTTGGGTGATCCATAAATATACCAATCTCGTATATCTCTGGGTCGTTAGCGAACCCGTCATCGTTGAAGTCCGAGAAATCTAATAGGCACTCTACGCGAACAGTGGATGTGCCGGTGAAGGTTATATCCCCCGGTCCTACTACTTTAGAGAAAGTAGCTAAGCTATCAGACGGGTACCTTTGGTCTATGAGGGCTCTGGTAGGATCTACAGCGGCATCTAGATCCTGAATAAGCGGCGCAGATAGGCGGCGGAGTGTAGCGTCTGGGGTTCTAGGAACTTTACCGCCTCCTGGATCTACCCATCCCCCTTCTCCTACCATAAAGTGAGTTATTCTAGGGTCCCACTGGACTCCGACAGAGGTAGAGGTCGCGGGATCGCCTAGTAAGCCTCCAAAGAATTGGGGCCAGTACTTTCGTGCGTCTTCAGTTACAACAGCAGCTACAATAGCCATAATTATCCTTCTTTAGGGTGTCTCGACCGTAGCAGTTAGTGCCAAGTCTGTCCAAGGAATGTCCGGTTCCATGTCTGTATAGTGATAGGCGGTGGAGTAGGAAGTTCCGTCCGCTACTATGATATCCATAGATATTTCATCAAAGTTTGCCGTTAGCGGAGCGATAAGTAAAGCATTAACATAGCACGCGCTAGCAGACAAGGTTAGTGTCGCTTCTAGCTCTTGAACAAACCGTATTACCAGGTCCACGTGGGCCGGGGTAACATCCACTAACCTAAGGAGCATACGGTCTCTAGCGCGCTCTATGCCTACGCCTGTTTCGTTCAGGATAGTACCCGCGACTAGCTGTAATAAAAGTCGGCTAGATCTACAGTAACCGCATTTCAGAACAGTAGTGCAGTCATAGCTAAGAATAGCGGCGCCAGTAGTCAAAGGTAGAGCGGATGCCACGTTGAACGAATAAGTTCCAGCTAACTCTACAGGGTCTGTCTCAAGGTATAGGGTAGCGCCCAAGCTGTCGGTAATCTTCCACTTACCAGCCAGGTTAACAACAGCAGCGGACCCTATGACACTAGACGGGCCCTGAGCTACACCATCGGAGGTCGTTACTTTGTATAGTCCGGGAGCTACTGCAACTACCGAGTCTATAACGACGTTGACGTCTGTATCAAAGCCTTCCTCCCAACAAAACAAGTCCAATCCGAAGTTGTTAGTAGTCTGCGGACTGTACCCGTCTATTAGGTCTTCCATGTAATCCATGTTGAAGTCGTCAAACAGGGGTCTAGACGGAGGTACCGTAGCGTATAAACGAACTAGAGCCCACACCAGGTTACCATTACTAGCCTCGGGTAAGGTGAGGGCGTGCTGTAGTGTCATGTCTACAGTGTTGGCGTCTATGACTTCATAAATCTCGTATAGGCCCTCATTAGCAAGCTCTGTAGCTTCCGTTATGCGTATGAAAGTACCTACGTCTGAGTTAACGAACGACGCAGTCGGGGAACTGAATCTAACCCTAGTAGCTAAGGATAGTGTGCCGTTAGTACCAGACCTACCCGCACCGGACTCCCCTATTTGCAACGTGTTGGTCGTTGGTATGGTGTTATAAGAGTCTAACGATACGTTGTATAAACCGATAGGGGTGGCATCCCAACCGCTTATCGACGCTAGTATCTCGTACGCTTCAGCGGTTCCTTTCTTCTGCACCCACTGTGATACGTTGGCTACCCAGCTGCGTTGCCTGTCTTCACTCTCTTGGGTATCGACAGATATACCGAAGTCGTAGGCCAGCCTGGTAATAAGAGAGGTCGCTCGGACGGATAGCTCCGAAGAGTCTACATTAGCTGTGGGGGTACGCATCTCCCAGGCTATAGGACCGGCGTCTACGGTAAGAGTGTCCGCTACTTCCACGCTTCCTACATTTACTGCGGTTATTACCGTAGATACGTTGTTAGTAGGAATTGTAGATCCACGGAAAGATAGAATCTTACCAACATCTGTAGCTACGAAGTCGTATGTTAAGTTCTCGAAGGTGGTGACACCCGATAGACTACCGGACAGACCTTCGGCCTCTACTGTTCCGGTGGGGGCTGTGGTACCTAGTAGTACTAGTTCGGAGTGCGGAAGTATAGCCCAAAAGAACGCGTCTGCTGTCTCACTAGGCGCGTCGCCGGACTTATTAGTAACTACGGCTTCGGTGGAAGATACTAGTTCGCGTATCTCCCACCTGTTGTTGTTCTCAGGAATCGAGGAGGTGGATATGGAAACAGGTTTACCGACATCCAGTTGGGTAAATCCAATAGTCGCGGATACTATGTTTCCCGAAGAGTTTATGGTCCCGTCATACCCTTCTCGATCTGTTAGGTACAGTGGGGAGTCGTCGGTCGAAGGTAGCTGACTTCTAGCTACTACTGTGAAATCGGCGTAACCGTCGTTTAGTATCCACCCAGGACGGACTCCAGATACGTCTCCGCTTCTAACCTTAACAGTCACGTACTCGTCGGACAAATCTACGGCGGGTCGTAGTTCCCAAGATAGGGGACCACTATCCGTAGCTAGTACTGGATCCGTGACCACTGTAGTAGTGTTTACTACTGAGGTTATTACTACGGTGTCGTTATTCTGCGGGAATACCGAGCCTTGAATAGTTATCTCTTTACCTAAAGATCTACTAGTGAATCTAGAGCTGGGAGCTATGAACTGGTTAAGGGCGTCCACTCGTCCGTTCGAGCCGCGCTGCTCAAGCGTACCTATGGGGTTCTCAACAGGCCCTAATTTTAGGGTCTCTACTTCCGTGTACTGAGTACGTACTTTTAAAGGGTTTCTTAGGTCCTCTAATTTCTGTATCTGGTGGCGTAACTCGTCGAAGGAGGGTCTTAGACTCTCGGCGTACGTCTCCAGCAAGCCCCCTTGGTCTTCGTCTTGCTGTCGGTAAGTCTCAGGGATGTACTCGTACAGTACTCGCTTAGACCACTTCCACTCTCCGAACGGCTCGTGCCCGAACGGTCCTGAACCAAACCCTGGCAACTTATAGGACCCTTATCTCGGCGGAATACAGCTCCACAGTTTCGGAAGGCCCGGCTGGTGTAGCTCCCAGTATTATTCTTACTTCGTATATACGCTCGACGTCATCTACCTCGCCCACGCCTGAACCCCTAACTAGAGTGATCTCGTCTTTAGCCGTATTAGTGGAAGTTACGTCTATCTCCGCTACCAGTACGCTATCCGTTAAATTGTATAGCTGAACCTTATTGGTTAGTCCTACGTCTCCATTAGCTGCTACTGCTCGGAACACCATAGACGTCACCGGGTCGTAGTTAGTAGGGTTGAAGGCGAACGCTGCGGCTATTAGTGGAGACACCTCAGAGTTGTGCGTCTCACGACCGCCTGCCCACACCAAAGCCTTAGGGCCTCCGTCCTCGCCAGTAAATATGTTCTTACTTACACCTGAACTTAGTACTGCTCCGTGCCTGAAATATATGTCTGTGCCTCTACGTATAGCTATACCGTACGAGGCGTCAGTACTTGGAACCTGATCGGCCACTAGCGCAGACGTGGTGACATTACCTGTTGGAGATCTTGTTAGGTTAATGTACAGAACCTGACCGTCTGTTATGACTACAGAGGTGGCCGATACATCCATGCGAAATCCGGCTATGGGAGATAGTACCTCTAGGGTGGCCGCCCACGTTAACGTGTCTGTACCCGCGTCGAACGAGAACACTCCGCCTTTAGCCATTATGAGCTGGCGGTCTTCCCTGGACGCATACGAAGACGCGTCTATCTGGGCTACTAGGCCTTCAAAGGAGTCGTACCACGGATCTGAGTATTCCCCTGGATAGGGCCACTTCATCCTTGAGGAGTTAGGCATTAGCGTACCCTCTCCACGTGAAAGTCGAATACCCGTATAGTCTCGCTGAGGTTACACGGCGCGTAGACCATAAACCCAACTCGTCCTGAGGACATAGCTAAGCAAGGCTCGGATTTAAGACCTATAGCGGACACCCCAGATACTCGCACGCTCAGCAGGCCCCCTCTAACTTTAGACGCGCTGTCTACCAGTGCTGTATCTTCTACTTTGTTAGTCGTAACCAGAGTGCTGGCTATTCCGTCCTCGGATACTAAAACTCTAACGTTACCAAGAGCGTGAAGTGTGGCTATAAAGTCATCGGGCCCCGCATAGCGATCTACAGTACCTGCCATACCCTCGGAGGGTACATCGTGCACGGTAAATGTTTCGTGGTCTGGCCCAACATCGTCTTTTACTAGTACATATACCGGGCTAACCGCAGGTCTTGGGGTTTTAGGGGACTTTATAGCTAGATGGGCTGGAACCGGTCCCTTCTCAGGAACAAATACTAGCGTCCAACCCATGTCGTCTGGGTCTACCAATACGAATTGGGACGCGTCCGTGTAGTTCCAACGGAATAGCTCCTTATCGTTTATTTTCCGCGCGTGCGGGGTTTGGTGCGCTAGGTTCATAGTATTACTGTCAGGGCGTTACTTCGGTTATTAAGTATGAGTTTAGACGCTTCTACCACGTTAGGCCAGGCTTTGATTAAACGTCCGAACGACAAAATTAAGCGTAGCTCCTCAGGAGTTGGTAACTTCACTAGAACTTTAAGATTGTCTAAGTGGAACTTGGTTTTTAGCGGGTCACTGTTTAAAGCGGTCACCCTGTTGTCCAGCTGAGCCCTTACCCGCTTAGCGGCCTCCTCTGTCAGATAACCCGCCCACTGCTCTGCTTTACCGCTTGTTTCGGCGTCTATCAATAGTTGTGCGAAGGTATCTAAATCTTTAGATGCTCGCAGTACTTCTACTAAAAACGTATGCGCGGGTAGTTCTAGCACAGCGCTGGGTACCGTAGGAATAGCAGGTCGGTTGATAACTACCTCAGGGATGAAGGCAGCGTATGCGCCCCTTATAGCTTTACTTAGGAGGGGACCATACAGTGACCCCGCGTCTATATCACCCTGTAGTCCCTCTGAAGGTAGAAACGGGGGTAAAGTAACCCCGGAGTTGTCTAGCGCTAATACGAAAGTCTTTAGGTGGCTTGCGGGCTGAAAAGTTAGTTGCCTGGGACTAGAGGTGTACCCACGAATACACCCCTGTACCTCGCTGAGCCCTTGCCAGCTGGTTCCGGGTGCGTGTCCAGCATACCCGACTTGGGCGGCTACGACCTTACCCGGACTGCGATCTCCTGTTACTAGCTTACCGGCTTTATTATATTCGGCCCGTAGTAGGCCTACTTTGGATCCCAGTAGGTCGAACAGGGTATTGGTGCTGTTGCTTTTTTTTAGCGTGGTTAATGCTTCGGACACAGCGGAGTCTGGGGAATCTCCGGTCCTAAATACAGAGGGATTGGCCGACAGACCTTTCGGGAAACCTTTAAACACTGCGGAGTCGTACGACCCAAGTATACGAAAGTCTGGTACCACGGAGTCCTCTAGCATTACTAGTTTATCGCCAATAGTGTCTAATAGTATCTGGTTTCTAACGCCGCCGAGACCATCTAGGGCTGGGGTTACTAGGTCTGAATCTACTCCTAGCTTGGATAGCTTTTGGATGAAAGACTTAACCTCTCTACCAGAGGCGTAAGATATATCAACGTGCTCTGTTCGCGCTATGTCTCTTAGGGTTACCTTGTTTTCATTAACTAGCGCCGGGCTGGCGGATTGGTCGTACACGCGCACAGAGGCGCCCGCGCGCGCGAGAGCGCTAACACAGCGCCCTAGCGCTTTAGGGTTATCACGGGTGGGAATAGTTACTATCCTATTCATACCCTATAACCCTACTGCGACCAGCGTGGTGTTTACCGTTATGCCAGGACTGCCGCCCCCGGTAGTGGTCAACCCACTTGTCTCTATACCGATAACTATCGAGTCTCCGAATGAAACAGCGGCAACACCTATGGTTTCTAAAGCACGCGCAAAAGTTGGACTTCCTACACTAAGAACGGCAGTAAGTACTGTCACTGTAGCTACTTTTACCTTAACAGTTACTGTACCTGCGGTTACCGAGTCATTGAGGGAGACACTCACACCAATAGCGGAACCGCTATAGGTAGCATGCCCTGTGGTGTACTCGACCTCAGCCGCAGTACCTTGAGCTACTACAGCCTCTATATTGCGTTCATATATAGATACACGTATCAGGTCCGTTAGTGTGATCTTTTTCTTGTTGAAGGTGTCCGCGCTATCTTCAATAACAATTACGTCAGCCGCTACTGGAGTAGCCTTAGTGGCTAATGCGTTAATCTCCGCCGCTACGTTGTTGTGTATCGCAGTAGTATCTGAGCCCGCGCCTCCCGCTACGGGAGTCTGCCAAGTTCCGGATGTGGGACTCGTAGCAGTGAATACTTGCCCAACCAAAGGTGGGGCTGCTGAGTCTACTACTACAGTAGCTCCGGTAGTTCCTATACCGCTAGCCACGCGCTTATCCGATAGCCTAGGGTCGTTATCGCCAGCAACTATAGGGTCGTTAGCTGTTACAGGCGTCACAGATAGTTTAGACACCCCCTTGAGGGTCGTGGATGCGTCTGCTATTTCTGTAGGGGATAGCGTTAGACCCGTGGTTAACGTAACGTTTACGGTTAGACCGCCCGGGGTCCCTGCTACGTTGTCATATACTGAGGGCTCCACTAATACAGTTAGTGCGGAATTGGAGGATACAGGCCAGGTGCCTACGGTAGCTACGGTCTGAATAGCTGTTGGGTTACCGGCGTCTAGAATAGCCACCAAGGTGGGAGTGCCGTCCCTCTTAATCGTTACAGTTATAGTACCGGATATTACGGCTTCGGTTAGTTCTAGGGATACAGCTACTAGACTACCCCCATAGGAGGTGCGGCCTAATGTAGCCTCTTGTGGAGTAGAAGATAGATCTGGAATAGAGAAGGTAGCGGAGCGCTCATAGGTATCGGTATCCGCCTCGTTGCGGCCCTCGAAGGGGTTTAGTGAGTCCCCATCTCCTATCTTGGTCCCGAACCGAAAGTAGACAGTAGTACCTCTCCTTAGAGCTATGACGTAAGCTGTATCCGACTGGGGTACCTGGTTCGCTACGGCTAGGGCTACAGCCAAGTTACCTGTTGGAGACCTAACTAAGTCGGCGTAGCACAGCTGCCCGTCCTGTAGTACCACGTTACTCGCAGCAGCCGTGAACAAGAACCCTACTTCAGGGGAGAATATTTCGAAGTCTTCAGCCCAAGCTAGTACGCCTGTAGTAGCAGTGAAGGATACTATTCCGCCCCCGCCCATAAAGACGTTGCGGTCTTCGCGCGCAGCGTGTCCCGACGCATCTTGCGCCAGCACCATATCTTTGAATACGTCGTACCACGGGTCTTGATTTTCCGAGGGGTACGGCCAATTCATGCGGGACGAGTTAGGCAACTACGCCCTCCATCACACCGCCTGTGCGAATACCTGACTTCAGAACTCCACCCGCGCGCAGTACCTCTAGGACGTCGGAGACCGCCAGAGGGTGAGTCACCTCGGTAGCTTCTCCTTTGATTATTTGAAGCTCTACGGTGTTAACCTCCATCTTAATATAGGTTTTGTCTCGGCACATGTAGTAGTAGTTGGGGCCCCAGAAGCTGCCACCGACATGATCTTTTAGACTCTGAGATACGGACCCGTAACGCCAGTAATTCACGGCCATAGTCATAGCGTACCCGCGCATCTCCGAGCGCGTGCGGCCTTTAGACCCCCAGGGCGCCAGGGCTACCAGACACACCAACGCTAGTAGAGCCCACGGTGTCCAGAAAGCTCCCAAAGCGAGCAAGGAACCTAGCGCACTTATCTGAGGAAAGGCGTACGAAAGAGGGAACATAACAGGGTGATCTTTGCCGTCCAAGAGGTGAACGTACTCGTGAGACAGGATCTTCCACGCAGACTTGGGGTTGTCCTCCACCCACTTCCTTGTCGTGAAGTAAACCTTCCCGAACATGGTGGTGGTATATCCGGTCATATACGCCCGGTTAAAGAACATAATGAAGCCTAAAAACCTCTGAAAAAGGTCCTCGTTTTTGTACTTAACTTCGAACTTTGGTAGACGGGATTTAATCACTAGGATTAGGTCGTCTAAGATCTCTTTATCACTCTTCATAGGGTTCTCCAGACCACGTGGTCCCTTAACAGTTTATTACCGTAATGCCGTCTTTGATCTCGAACACACTAGGAGGTACCACCACGTAGCGCGCTCCGCTAGATAGGACTACCAAAACATCGAACATATATCTAGTAGTAGCCATAGAAATTGTGTCTTCTGGGGCTATGTATATCTTAGCTATCCCGTCCGTAGGATTTGGGATTTCTATCTGAGCTATATCCGTGGATACTTTCTGTATTAGGGAGTACTTGTCTTTAGCCTTTTGCTTGACCGTAAAATACACGGTAGACCCGGTTAGATCTACAGGATTTCCCGCCGCGTCCTTCACCTTTAGGCTTAGGGTCTTGGAGGTTCCACGAATCATGGATACAGCGTTTTCTGGAAGTAATATAGACATGGTGCGCTCCTACAAGCATTCCTCACCTACGATAACACCTACTAGGTCGTCTGAGGACTCTAGTACGCCGATAATTTGCGCAGTGTCATCTACAATGTACCCGCATATAAGAGTGTCAACCGTTATGGTACCTACAAGATTATCCTCCTCCTGAGCTAGGTATCCGATAAGCCCCGCTTCCATGTCTATGGTCCCGCAGATTTCTGTTATTACAGTCTCGGGTAGGTCTGCTGAAGTATCTTTATAGAAGACCTGAATGACATCAGGACACGCTCCTGAGCTTCTGGGGGCCTCTTTTAAAGTAACCTCTCCTAGGGCGGGATTAGATTCTATCCAGCCGTCGTCGAGGGTCTGCTCCATCAGAGCGCCATTAATCCACACAGCGGTGCTACCAGCCACGTAAGGCATGGACACGGTGAACACCAAATTGATGCCGTTTATTGTCCCACTTGGAACTTCGAAGTGTAGCTGGCCCATTTAGATCGAGTTTACCTCGTTTTTGCTGTGTAGGGCAAGAACCTACGCAGGTATGTAGTAGGCCTGTAGGATGTCCCCGATCTCAGGGGCCTCCTTTAGTTGTATTCTCTTGAATCCCAGCTCTGTCCAACCATCTACTAATGTGGGCTCTTCCAGTATACCGTTGCGGAACACTCTAACGGACCCAGGCCTGTAGGAGTTTGAGGTCTTGAATATTGTGTTGACCCCGTTAGCGGACCCTTGCAGGGTTTCTATCTTTGGGCATTTCATGTTCTAAACGGGAGACATCGGGAACAGGTACCTTCCGGCCACTGTACCAACAGCTAGTAGTATTAGAGGGTTCATGCGCGGAGTGAATCCAAATATGTCCATAGTTAAAAGTATCCCGAAGGCTCCGACAAGGGCTATGAAACCCCAGGGTTGGGACATTACAGGTTTTCCATACCAGAAGAAGTGACCTATGAACAATGCGCCCATAGCGAAGGGTAAGGACCAGTTATAGTGAGACGCAGCCTGAATGATGCGGCTAATCGTGTCGCCTTTTTCCGCGTTAAAGAACGCCACAAACGTGTCATACAAAATAAGGGCTGTTGTTATAGCCCCTAGAATCCATATCGTCACGCGCTGCCACTTCTTATCTTCGTTAGGTAGGCTCATTTTCACTCAGTCCGTACAGTGTCGCGGTCGAGTATTCCCCACCGTAGGGTATATCGTTTACTAGGTATATTCTTACTTCCATACCGGCTGCGGAGCTAATAGGGAGCATCGCAGCGTAATCCCACTGTAGTACTACGACGTCGTTTACTAACCCCCTGAACCCAGCACCGCCTAGAGCGGGGTACGTGGGCTGGGCTCCGTTAGCTTCGTTGTAGTAGTCCCGCATACTCTTATAGCAGGTTTTAGCGATAGGAATCTTCGTACCGGAAGGGTACGGTCCGCCGTTAGATTGTAGGTACTGGGGAGCGAATACGTCTACGTATCCGAAGGTCTCGAAGTGTACGGTATCTGTTATCACCAGATCGGTAGTGAACTGTACCTCGGCTTTTCGCAGCTGTAAGATCTTACCAGGTAGTGGGGCTACGATGAATTGGCTAGCTCCTGGTGTGTCCATGTCCACATAATAATAGGATACTCGTACTGTCGTGCCGGAGGGCAGCGCGGAGTGGAATGTTATCTGCCCTGTCTCGTAATCAACTACGAAATCTCCATGGGCCCCTTGGGTAGTCTCAGCTATATGAGGGTCTTCCTCGACCTTGGGAGCCCACGTGGTCCCTCCATCCGTGCTGACCTCCAGTAGGACTCGGTACTGCGTCATAGTTGAGTCCTCTTCCCACAGCTTTGCGTGGTAGGAGTCAATTATGACGTCGTTAGCTAGGTCGTACACTAGAAGAGGTGTGACTACGCTAGGAGCTTCATTGACTACCTTGATACTGTTTGAGTACCAAGTAGTAGGGTCTGTCCAGTTGTGCGATACAATAGTCTTACGAGAGCCCTCAGTGGGCCACAAAGATACTATTGTTTTTCCGTCTAAAGTCGTAGGTGTTCTAGCCATCGATCAGAATTCCTTCCCACCAACCAGACATATGAAGTTTTTCTTCAGTGTAGTGTCGGATGATGACCTTTTTGGAGCCATCACCAACACACTCGTGGTCCACAGCGAATTGGAAAGCAGCCCCAGCGTAGCCGACTGCGAGAATTTCACCGTCACACAAGAGAGTGCAGCGTACTTCCTTATTCGAACTCTCGATACCACCAGAGAACCGAGTTATCTGAAGCGTCTTGCCTGCTGGAATAGTGTATGAGTCGTCCTCGGTGTACTTCGTGTCCACCTCCATGGAATGCATTCTTCTGATTCCTGTGCGTGCCATTAGATTGTTTGGTTTCCTTCCCAGGCTGCTGCCAACTCGCGGCTGTCTCCGTCTAGACGTTCACGCCTCAAACGCACCACTTGCGTAGTACCTACCCCGAGGATGCTGACATTCAAATCAGCTCGAACATTCTGCGCACCGTCGCCGATATACCCGAATGCGAGCAGTGTTCCGTTCGTAGCGCCGCTATCCGTTGAGTGCCAAAGCTCGAACTTCGACTCCTTGCCTGATGTCTCACCACCAGCGAAGAATTGCGTTATTGCAAGCGTCTTCCCTGCCGGAACCGTGTAGTCGGTATTCACCGCCCCGTTCACGTTGCTCTGCGCAATAACGCGCACAGCGTTAGTACCAACTGGTGCGACTGCTTGGGTTGAGACAAGCAAACGTTTAGAAGCATCTACGTTGGCAAAGTCACCGCTCCCATTGCCTGATTCAATTTTCACAGTGCCGATAGAGTTGGTGCCCGCCTGAAGCTGCACACCATCGGTGATTTTCTTGATACCTGCGGTGTCCTTGATGGAATCAAGTACAGCGTCGATGGTAGTGAGCCTGCCGTCTGCCAGGGCCAGCGTTGTTTGCGTGGCCAGGTCTCGCGAGTCAAACGCTGCTTTAAGAGCGGCTAGGGTTGTCTGGGTAGCGTAATCTACAGCCACCAACGCACTCGTGTCTGCGTCTATAGTAGCCAGGATAGCCCGCACGGCCTCCAGCTTAGTCTCTGTAGCTAGAGTGCTAGCAGCTACGTTCAAGTTAGGGGGGTTCTGTATAGCCGCCTGGCCGCTGGAGTTTACTCCGACTATGTTTCCAGTATTACCAACGACCTGAGTCTTCTGAGATCCGTCCGTCTGCTTAGTAGCTGTAGCGTAGTCTACTACAGCGAGAGCGGAGGTATCGGCGTCGATGGTTGTTAGTAGGGCTTCGATCTGCCCGGTATCTACCAAAACCGCCGCTAACGTAGTTTGAGTAGCGTAGTCTACAGCAGCTAGAGCGCTAGTGTCTGCGTCTATGGTTCCCAGCAAAGTCTCGATCTGGCCTGTATCCACAAGGATAGCAGCCAACGTGGTCTGGGTAGCATAGTCCTTGGCGTCCAGCGAGGCTAGTAGTAGGCGTACAGCCTCCAGCTTCGTCTCAGAGGCCCGCGTACTCAGAGCTACGTCCAGGTTACTGGTGTCGGCATCCATCGTTGCTAGTAGGGCCCTTACGGCCTCCAGCTTGGACTCTGTAGCCAGTGTAGCTAGGGTGGCCTGCGTAGCTGCACCGGTAGGTAGGGGAAGAGAAGTGGCCGATATAGGTTGCGTAGTTGTACCAGTGGGGTCTATACGTAAGGTCCCGTCTGTACCTACGCGCATGAACCTCATGTTAGTACCGTCACTACCAGCTATTATTATACCCTCGTGGTTTGATATAGCGGTGCCGTTGTCGGCACTTAGGATATTACCGTCCGCGTCCACAAAGTAGACACCTGGTTGGTTTAAAACTATAGATCCGGCAGACACTACGCCACGCTCCTAGGCATAGCGGTAACTTTGTTTCCCGAATAGGTTACGGTCTCAGTCATAGTCTCACCGACCACTAGAACGCCCGCTCCATCGTACTGTTTTGTCACAATCTGAGTTACCTGGTTACCCGCGTATGTGTACAGCTCTTCTCTAATCTTTTGAGTCTTACCAGCTGTTGTCCAGGTTATCAGGGCATCTATCCTGCTACCCGTATAGACAAGCTCGTCGTAGCTAGTCTCGGCTATATCGTGGACCAACTGGTCCTGCGTGCGGTGTGTAGAAGGAGTTAATCCGCTACCACCTGTTCTTGGGTCAAAAACTCCCACTGAGTCTTTGAATGCGAACGCGCCACCATTGTAGGTCATACCACCGGTCGTAGTGGGATCCGATCCTTGGTCTTCTAGCTGGAGTTCCTCCTCCAGCCTAGTACCTGGGAACCTATCTGGTGTCCTAGCCATTTATTACTTCCCGTCTTTTTTGGACTTGCTTTGCTTCTTGGGTTTAGCGACCTCGGGGGTAGGAGGCAACACTTCCTTATCCGACTCTGGTTCCTCAAGTTCGGCCTCTGCTCTACGTTGCGCTGCTAGCCCGGAGGCCGGTCGGACTCCCGTAACTCGGCCACCGGCACGCCCTGCTTGTTTTACAGGTTCTCCGTCTTCACCTAGCACTACATCTCCGGTTTCTTCGGCCTCAAGACGACTTTGTATTTTAGCCTCTTCCCTATCGTGTAAAGCCTTAAAGTGCTTAACGATCCTCTCATAAGCGGCTGTTTCGCCTTGGGTAGCTAGTTGCCTATTCTCATAATGTTGAGATCCAACGATTAGGGAGTCGTGGGCTCTAGTCACCTGTAAAATAGCGTAGTCCGCCACAGCACTGGCGTCCATGCCGTCTAATTTACCTTCCTCCAAATCCTTCTTAACTACTAGAGCTATGGATAGGGACTCCTGTGCGGCTTTCTTCAGGGCCTTCCTAGCACCCTCGAAGGCGTACCCGCTCCTCTTAGCCCCTTCTAGCCAGTCGTCGGCGTCGCACCCGCTTGAGTGAAATATAGACTTTCGTATTTCTGATTTATCCATAGGTAATATCGAGCTTAGCACAAAAGGTTATGAGGCGTAAAAAGCAAAGAGGCCGCCGATATATCGACGACCTCTTCCGCTAAACTACTCTAGTTTTAGGCGCGGGAAATGACGCAAATAACGTCGTTAGTCTTTAGCTTGAACTCGAACTTCAACTGCCCGTCAGCGGTGTTGTTAAGATCCGTTCCTGGGTATACGTCGTTGTTTGCCAACGCGTCTGCTCCGGAGCGTAGTAGCTGACCATTGAGGAAGATATCGTGGTCTAATACGAAGTTTCCTCCAGATAGATCTCCTAGAGCCGCATCCAAGTTTCCGTCGCTGTTAGAGACATTTACGTCCTCGTTTACGTTTGCACTAACATTAGCGCACGCCTTGACGATATCAGAGGTGGTTAGAGCTTGAGTAATAGCGTTTAGGAGGGATACCTCGCCGAACTCAGTCTCAAAAGCAGACCACTCCGCAGAAGTATCAGCTAGACGGATACCGTTGAGAGACCATGTGGACGCAGACCGATAGGAGTCATCCAGGACAAGCTCAGCACCACCAACCATGCGAAGGTCGGCAGAAGTGGATAGGACTGTAAGTGCGCCACCGGCATCGATCTGGTTTGCAGTTACGCCAACATTGATGGTCGTACCGGCTGCGCCAGTGTCGAATGAAGCTCCATTGTCAAAATCGTTCGCAACCGCATCTACTCGGAATGTATCGACCCCTGAAGCAACGAATACCTCGGAGGTACCGCCACCACTTCCTTCTATGACCTGGAACAGATCGGCATTGAGATTGTCACGGATGCTCCACTCGGTACCGGTAGCCAGGTCGAGGTCGGCGTTTGTAGACTGCTCAACAGACGAGGTTCCCTGATTATCATAGGCGATCTGCCTCGTAACAACTGCGGAACCTGCGCCGATATCCTGGGCAGCTGAGTTCAGGAAGTCTGTCTCAGTAAGGTCCTGCTGACGAACACGCTCGCGGTAGCAGTAGTTGATAGTCTTCCCGGCAATCTCTTCGCCGGTGGCGAGAATCAGATCGCTGTTCGTAGCATTTGCATGAACAAAGCTGATCTGAGCACGAGTAGTAGTAGTGTCTGTGATGGTGTGACCATCAGTGGCCGTCTCAGTCTGAAGGAGACCCCAGATACGCTTTCCGTCTAAGATATGCAGGATAGGATCTCCTGTATTACCATCGACGATCTCGATAAGGTTCTTCGGGTTCAGAGCATGAGGACCAGCAACTTCTGCCAGGTCCGCCGTACCAAAGAACGAAGCACCATTAGCAACCACCGTTCCAAGGGTTGTTACGGCTCCAACCGCAGCGGTAGTATTCGTAGGAAGCTCGCCTGCCCCCAAGATGACTACGTCACCTACACCACCAGCAAGAGTGGCAGCACCCCAGGATCCGTTGGCTAGTCCTTCCGTTGTGGCAACGGAGTTGAACTGAGTACCACTAAATAGGGCAGCGACGTCCATTGTGTCGCCAGCGCCTGCAGCAGCCGACACATCGGTGTTTGCAGTCGTAGACGTAGCGTAGAGTGAGCCAGCGCCACCGGCCAAGTTGATAGCTGCAATGAGGTTATCAATGGAGTCGGAGGCCGTTGCACCAATGAGGACATTGCCATCAACATCGGTGAGAGCAGTCTGGAATGTGTAGGTCTTCGAACCAATAGTGACCGTCTCTGTATTGCCAGCATTGGAAGTAAGCGTCAGGGTTCCTGTAGCCAAAACGGCAGTCGGAACTACTACATCTGCAAGCAACTGAACGCAGCGAAGAATCCGCTTCTTCTCAACTGTGTGTAGAGCTGTATTTAGATCATTGACGCCACGTTGGGTACCCGTCTCCAACGTAGATGGAACGTTTAGGTCGTCCCACCAGTTACCTGCTTGGTTTTTAAGCAGGTTGTGCATCTGAGAGCGGACGTTGTTAAGGTCGGTCTCGATGTTAGTTGGGTTGGTTTCGAATGCGGCCTCAGTAGGCACAATGGCGTCTGAGTAAACATCCGAATTACGAACTTGGGTGTCTTGACGAAGAAATGTACGAGCCATGGGAGCCTCCTGAAATAAATAAAACTGAGTCTAGCCCAGGTTACCCCCATTCTAACGTCTAGACGATCCTAGCACAAGTAGTGTAAGATCGTCTTGACCATTAAATGTTTAGCGTTAACCGCTACTTAGACTTGTCCTCTAGATACTTCATACGGCTCTCGGGGGGCTCAAGACCTGATATTATGGTTAAAACCTGCATACCTGGCTGTTTCCCTTCGTATATACCGTTGTGTAAAGTTATACCTTCGTTACCCAAAACACGACCCAGAGAATTAAACGCGTAGTCGATATTTTCCATTGGTATCTCTCCTAACACGTCGTCGTGGGCTACTACTACAGCACCCGCCATGTTGGCTTTAGATAGGTCAAAGCCGTCCGCTAGTAGCGATCCTGCCAGGTTCTGACGAACCGCTTGAGAGATATCCTCTTTTCCTCTCCAGCTATCTACCTTGGTACGACCAAATATCATTAGGCCATTCTGCACGACGCTACGGTAGTCTGCGCAGTCGAACGTGTTGTACTCGGAGTCCTTGGCGGCTAACAAGTTGAAGGTGTGAAAGATGCCCGTAAAGGTATCGTTGGCTATCTTCCAGAACATCTTAACAGGGAGGCCTGGGTATAGTTCGTGAATCTTGGAGTTATCCACTAGTACTAAAGAGCTAATCTTCTCGTCTTTCAGTAGTTGCAGAGCTGTGTTTACAGCGGCTAGGGCGTTACGCTGTACCCTAGAACCCTCGGACTTCTTAGGGAGTGTTAGAATGACACCAAGGTGCTTGTAAAACGGCTTCTCTATGTTTGTAGACTCCGCGTACTCGCGCATGGCATCTAGTAGCACAGGCCAGCTTCCCGAACCAGAACCTCCGCCTCCTCCTACGCATACGTATAGGTATTCGGCGCCTTCGCCCCAACTGCGCATGAGGTGGTCCATGACGTCCTCGTAGGACTCTCTGGCAGCCGCCTCGCCTTGGCTGGGATCTTTACCAGCTCCGCCTTTCACAGTCTTACCCATGAGAAGCTTGCGGTCCTCCGGCATCTTAAGGCCTTTTAGATCTTGCTGTGTGGTATTAACCGCACACACTCGTCTATACCCGAAGTTATAGAAGGAGTCAGCTATTCGCCCGCCACCCTGCCCGGCGCCCACAAATGCCATTTGTATAGCGCTGTCGAACTTATCCTTGTGAGGATTGTCTCTAGGAGGAGGAGGGACATAGGC
>Ga0210003_1000491_pt1 | contig 35594 bp, 51 predicted proteins | sample LantaG_FD_182804 | JGI IMG/M metagenome (GOLD analysis project Ga0210003, IMG submission 182804) | Deep subsurface microbial communities from Baltic Sea to uncover new lineages of life (NeLLi) - Landsort_02402 metaG (SPAdes) (version 2) | ecosystem: Environmental > Aquatic > Marine > Oceanic >...
TTACGATATGAGTAAGTATGAAAACGTTGAATTTACTGAGATTGGAGTAGAAGCTAGGACAGATCTTGAGTTAGAGCTTTTAGCTAGGCTTGAGTATGTCTATGAGGCTGCAATGAGAATCAATAAGCTGGAAGAAATGGCTAATAGTGATGATTGGTGGAATCTAAGATATGCTCTTAAATACGCAAATGGAGATTGTAGGGACTAAAGAAGAGACAATTGACTACTTGATTGTGAGGAAAAATAAGGAAACTATTTATATTAGAAATAAGGAGAAACAATGGAATACCAACCTCTTAATGAAAATGTAATTGCAAGACTAATGGAACCAGAAGAAAAGAGTAAGGGCGGAATCGTACTATCTTCTTATACCAAAACTGGCAAACCTAAGGCCACCATTCTATCTGTTGGTCCAGGTAGGATTCTAAACAATGGGACTTGTATCCCTGTTACTCTTAAACCTGGAGATGTTGTTGTTATAAATGAAAACTCTTTTCAAGTAATTGAAGATGACATTGTTACGTTTACAGAAAATGATATTTTAGCTCTAATTCAAGATAGTTTTAGTTAGGAATAATAGATGTTTAAGTTGCTTTGTAAAATTCCAGATAAGTTTTATGTGGCATGTTCAGGGGGCCGAGATAAATGAATTATAAATTAAAAATGTTATATGGTAATAATATAACCAGTCATCCTGGATACAAAGTTTGGCAAAAAATAAAATACAAATGCCACAATCCTAATCATAATATGTTTCACAATTATGGAGCAAAAGGAGTAACGCTCTCTAAAATTTGGCACAACTCTAAAGAATTTTTAAAGTGGTATGAAGAAAATTACTTAAAAGATGGAATAATTATAAGAATAGATGAGTCTAAGGGTTATAGTCCAGATAACTGTAAATTTATAATTAAGTCGAATAGAGCAATAAGGCATAGAGGATTAAAATTTAAACTAATAAAAGAATTCGAACCATTGACTAGTCACCCGTGTTATTCTGTTTTACAAAGCATGAAGGCAAGGTGTTACAATAAATCTAAGAGCGACTACTATAGATATGGCGAAAGAGGTATCTATATTTGTAAAGAATGGCTTAAAGATTCTGCTAAATTCCTGCTTTGGTGTGAGAATAATGGTTTTAAAAAAGGACTAACAATAGACAGAATTAATAATGATGGCCCATATTGTCCAGATAATTGTAGATTTACAGACCGAAAAACACAGGCGAACAATAGAAGAGGAGCTATTTTTAAAAATGCCAAGGGAGTCTATTTTGATAAAAATAGAGAAAAATGGTCAGCAGAATTGAAAGTGAATGGCAAAAGATATCGGTTAGGTAGATTTGATACTAAAAAAGACGCAATTAAAGCAAGAAAAAAAGCAGAAAGTAAGTATAGAGATGTTTAAGTTGCTTTGTAAAATTCCAGATAAGTTTTATGTGGCATGTTCAGGGGGCCGAGATTCTTGTGTTGTCCTAAATTTCCTTTCTAGTCATAAAGGTTTTAGTGGGATTATCCATTGCCACCACGGAACTAAGCATTCTGATGATGCATTGAATTTTGTTAAAAGTATTGGTGTAAAAAACAATTGGGGAACTATTAGTAAATTCGAATTTCTTAAAGAAGGAAAGCCAGAAGACCAGAGTCAAGAAGAACATTGGTCGAATTGGCGAAGAGAAGTATTTAACTCGCTACCCCATCCAGTTATTACAGGGCATAAAATTCAGGATGCAAAAGAATGGTGGATTATGTCTTCTTTGCATGGAGAAGGAAAGCTTATTCCGGTGGAATCTGGCAACGTTCTAAGGCCATTCCTAGCGACTAGTAACAAAGAAATTGAAGACTGGGCTGAGCGCAAGATGGTAAAATGGATTGAAGATCCTAGTAACCAGTCACGAAAATATGCTAGAAATATTGTTAGATATGATATTATGGAACATGCAGAGAAAATTAATCCTGGGCTAAGTAAGACAATTAGAAAAAAATATCTAAATGCTCAGTAATACAACAAAAGCTTGGTATGTCATTGTATGGACTGATCATACTTGGTCTCGGCATTCTGTTGAAATTAAAGAAAGTGACATTAAGACACTGGGGATTGAAAGCGTTGTCCGTTTGATAGTTCCTAAGTCTGATAATGTTTATTCGTATTTTGTAGATTCTAAGCAAAGAACAAATTAATAGTGCTATTATCTATGTAAGCATTTTGTTCGGTATAACAATAGAAAGGGTGGTTTATGAATTCACCTATTGTAAGATGGTGGTCGGTATTTTCTGTTACGCTTTTGACTTCACTCTTTTTAATGATAAACGGTGGAGCTAAATTCATACTAGACAGTGATGTCACTTATATTTCTTGGTTAATTATAGCATCCTTTGTAGCTGGATCTATTAAGGTTGGATTAGTAGCTAAAACTGGCCCGCCAGACGGCTTTCAGGGAAGAAAAGATTCTCATATGGTTAAATTCTTTTTAAATACATGTGCCTCTCTTGGGTTACTTGGAACCATTATTGGGATCATGATAGCTATGAAGGGAAACCTATCTGAATTAGATCCTTCCAATGCTAATGCAATCAAGGCAACTCTTTCAACTGTATATTCTGGAGTAGGGGCAGCTCTAGTAACTACAATGTTAGGAGTGTTAGCTGGCCTAAGTCTTAGAATGCAGTGGGCGATGATCGCTATGGGAGAAGAGGATATCTCTTGAACGAAACCAATTCAAAAGACCTTCTTTACAATCTAATGATGTCCTTTCTTGTGCTATTTGTACTTGCGCTGATGTTGATAAACATTCCAGTAGAAGAACAGACTGGAGACATTGATAGTAATAACCAAATAATGGTAACACTTAGATGGGAGCAAAACTGTGATGTAGATATTCACATGATGCTACCAGATGGTCGAAAGGTGTTTTACAACGAACGAAATCAGCCTCCAGCCTTTCTTGACATCGATGTTACAAACTGGAACACCTACATTAATCCAAATGGTGGATTTCATATTATCAAGAATAACGAAGAAATAATCTCTCTTAGAGATGTAGTTTATGGAGAATATGTAATTAATACACATCTATTCAACATGTATGAAGAATCATCTGTTAAAATAGAAGTAATCGTTTACGACATAGAACATAAGAGTATAATTTATGCCACAGAAAGAGTGATGGGGCGGGAAAACTCTCAAGAGCATATTGTTAGATTTAAGCTTGTAGAGGGGAATTTGCCGTCTCTATTCTCAGTTTTAGAAGTTAGAGACGATGAACCGATTTACTTTATTGGAGGACGATGAGTAATATAGTAATAGGCTTGTTAGGACTAGGAATAACTTGTCTAGTATCTTTCGTAATTGCATTTAGAAACACTAAATGGACGCTTGTTCTGTTGATTCCTATTATAACATGTTTTGCTTACCTAACTACTTTTTCTTATCAAGACTTTTTAGGATACCCAGTTTCTAAAACTTGGGAAGAAATGCCGAATGAGTTGAGGGTTGTTTTCTTTAAGGTAAATGGAAAAAAATCAATTGATATTTGGACACAAGAAGGAAGTAAAACTAGGTTGATCCAACTACCGGCCTCTAAAGAAGCCGAGAGTCTTCTTAATAAGTTTAAAGGTGCAATGAAAAAAGGCGGAATAGTTACTTTAGAAAAAGTTGATCCTAAAGACATAGAAGGGCCGAGTGGATCATTCCCTTATAAATTCAAATCAATTGGAGATGTGATTCCTGGGTCATTGCCACCTAAATAGAAACAAAAAACAATTTAAATGTCTCCAATGTGGACATAGCGAGGATGCTGACATTAATGCATCTAAAAACATTGTAACCTCAGGACTTGAGGGGATTGCTGAATGCTTATCTTTAACACCTAATCAGGTAAAAGATTTGCTATCTTCAGAACTTGAAACAACACTCCAGAGTTTAAACCTACTCCAGAGAAACCCCTGCCTTTAGGTATGGGGAGAAGTCATTAAATAAGCAAGTAAGCCCCTGCCTTTAGGTATGGGGAGGAATTGCTTCCCTACGCCTTACTACTAAAAAAACAAAAAAAGTATATTTTATTATAGAAAATCCATTTATATAATATAAAAGAGGATAAGAATTATGAAAGATAGAAACAATAAAGAAATGAAATCGAATAAACCCAGTGAATACACGATGAATAGCTGGGGTAAATATGTTGACGTTAATAGTACAGATAAAACATTAACAAGAGAAGTTCACGTAAAGCCCCGTGGCTGCATGTCTTATAGAAGACATAATAAGAAATCAAAACTATGGATGGTAGCTAAGGGCAAAATCAACATAGTTTTAAACGATAACCCGATTATTCTTTCTGAGTTTGATGTGGTTGTTATTCCACAGCATGTTTGGCATACAGCATACTTAGAGGCTGGTTCAGAGCCAGTTATAATAATTGAAACTTGGTTTAGTAAAACTGGTGAATTATTGGAAGATGATATAGAAAGAAAGAGTCTTCCAGAATTCGTGCCACTTTATATTGGATATAATGGCATCTAGTTAAATGCTTTAGAAATATTGGTTTTAAAAACATGATGACTTAAGGGGAGATCCGAATCAGGTCTCCCCGACATTTTTCGAACTTTTCACTTGACAGATCGTCGATAGTGTGCTATACTCCAGTATGAGAATGGAGTCAACTACATGACGAATACGGTGAGGAACAGAATCAAGGGGGCGGCAAAAGCTGCTTTGAATTGTGACGATAGATTTAAAATAGGATGTGTAGTCTATAGGGGTGGTAATTTACTCAGCTCTGGATTTAATCAAATGTCAAAAACTAACCCATCTGCCTGTGAGCATTATGAATTTCCTTTTCCTCATGCAGAATACAATGCAGTGAAAAGCGTCTGCTCCAACATTCTTCGAAAGTGTAGTCTCTATGTAGCTAGAATTGATAGATTTGGAAACTACGCTATGGCAAAGCCTTGTTGTAAGTGTCAGAAAATGCTCAAAGGCTTCGGAATTAAAACTGTATACTACACAACGAACAATGGAATTGAAAAGATTAAACTTTAAGGAACAAATTGAGTATAGAAGAACAATTTAAAAATATATACAATGATAAACTTACAAACGCTGTCTCTTCTTTGTTTACCAAGGGGCTTAAGAATGATGAATGTTTTCTGTATGCTAATTTGATTTCAAGACTACAGAAGTTTCCTACTGAGAGAATCCCAACAATGGCTGTGTCTCTTAATAAGAAAAATAGAAACATTTGTTTAATTTATAATCCTAAGTTTGTTGAAGAGATTAGCTTCGAAGAGCTTCAAGGTGTAATTATTCACGAATCTTCTCATATCGTAAATATGCACTTTGATAGAGGAGAGGGGAAAGATCCCTCTAAGTTTAATATTGCTGCTGACATTGCAATTAATCAGCAAATTATTGAATCTGGATTCTCATTACCGAAAGGTGTTGTTCTTCCTATTGACGATATGGAGCCTTGGAGAGATGCGGAATATTATTATGATTATATTTGTAAGAACCCCGAATGTCTAGAACAGTTTGGTGGAACATTAAGAGAAGGAACTTGTGATAATCACGACGATTGGAAAGAGATATCTGATTCAGTTGAAGCTACTGAAAAGGCTAGAAGTTTAGTTAAGAAAGTTGCTGAAGAAGGATTGCGACACGGAAATAATGCTGGAAACCATTGGCTTGATATTCTAGCAAAGAGATCTAAAAAGAACTGGAAAGCTGAGCTTAGAGCTTTTTTTCAACCGTCAACATACAACGTAGCATACAAAACAAATAGATTTGACAAACGTAGAACATACCACGATGGGTCCGACATGATTCCAGCTAGGCATAAAACCCCGTTTAGACACAAGGTTTTTGTTGCCGTCGATGTATCTGGATCAATTACAGATGAGCAAATTAGTTGCTTTATCGGAGAAATTATCAAAATGAAAGAATGTGCTGACATAGTAACACTAATTTTTGATACAGAGATTGTTCAAGAGATTAGAGATGTCAAGAGTAAAGTAACGGTCAAGGGGAGAGGTGGAACGTGTTTTCAGCCAATATTTGATAGACTAGCAAAAGAAAAGGACGAGAGAAACGTTGTTATCTTAACAGATGGATACGCCGACACTCGTTTGAATATTCCTTCTAGGACTAAAGCCTTGTGGGCTGTAATACCTGGAGGAAGAAAAGAAGATTTACCTGGAAAAGTTATTTCGCTACCTAACTATCTTTAATAAGGAGAAAGATTGAAGCACGATACACTGAAACAGTTTCTTAAGTTCGCATTGAATCAGCGAATCAATGGCAACCCCGTTGCACCTATTGTTTGGTCATCAACTGGAGTTGGTAAAACCCATACAATTAAAGAGTTTGCTAATGACATTGGAGCAAATCTAGTTGTTCTACATTTGTCTTCTCAGGAGCCTGGAGATTTAGTTGGTCTTCCTGCCAGAGATGAATTGAATCAATTAACAAAGTGGTTGCGTCCAGAGTGGTTTCCTGATGAAAACTCAGAAGAAACCTTCATTATCTTCCTAGACGAATTCAATCGTTGTCACAAAAGTGTTATGGATGTAATGTTACCCTTCTTACTCGAAGGACAAATCCATACACATAAAGTGCCCAAGAATACTCTTATTGTTGCGGCTGCTAATCCTGACGACGGGGAAAACTATAGCGTTACTTCTATTGACGATAAAGCTATGCTATCTCGCCTCTGTCACATCAAGCTGAATTCGGACTATGATTCGTGGAAAAGCTTCTGTGGCGAAAACGTCCACAAGGCTATGATTACTGTTGCTGGGCGTGCTGGCAAATTCGGAGAGAGCTGTCCTCTTCCTGAAATTCATCCTGACCCCCGCTCCATGCACGTTGCTGGATCTGCTTTGAAAGACATTACAAAAGAAGAGCTTGATCTTTGGGGTGTTGAATTCCTAAAAGGAATGATCGGAGAGCTAGGGACTGCCGTATTTGAAGAGATTAGGTCCAATGGCTTTAAGAAGTTCAACGTATCTGCTCGTGATATTTTCTCTGACTACTCCTCTGTTAAAGATAAAGTCAAAGAAGCGGCAACTGAAAACGTAGCAGCAATTGCAGAACTGACTGTTGAAATGCACGATCTAATCCTAGCTGGAGAACTAAAATCTGAAAATGGTAACTTAGGAAAAGAAGAACTCGCTAATGTTGCAGAGTTTATCATGGACCTACCTGATGAAACAGTTACGTCCTTTCTGGTTAGAATTATTAAGTCAATTAGTTCTACTGATCAAAATGGTCGTGACAATGCAATTACTTTCTTGCAAAAGGTTGGAGATCACTCTACTGCTGTTCTCAATAAGGTTACTGAAATCTCATCAAGATGATAGCAGAGACTTATAGGATTAGAGATCTAGTTGTAACAAAATATAATTCTGAGATAAATAAGAACGACTCTAGGTGTGTTATTTTTAGAAAAGGGACCAACCTTGTAACTGTTCATAACAATATCTCAAAAAGAGTTTACAGTATTGAAAGTGACGTAGTAGAATGCTTAGATATTATTTGCGAGATCACTGGAGGAGACACAAGAGAAGATCGTAATAATATGTGTGAATCTATTGTTGAAACTAATAACAACCAAACACTTGTTAAGACTTTAAATGGCGAACACATTTCTTTTATTAAACATAGTGATTGTCTTACCTTCTTTAAAAAGGGAAATATCATAGGGTTATTCGCTGGTGGAAGCCACTTAGTTAAACATGGTAATAAATTTATTTTTCAATATGATAGAGGTAGTAGTAATCGGTGCAAAGCTATCATTGATGAGTCTGGATATATACAAGAAATGTCAGTAAATGCAAGGTGTAGTGTTGCTGGTCTTGTTATTTGGATAAAAACCATAGATAGCTACAGATTTTTAAATGAGAACATATGCGATGCATTTGGATCACTCTTTCTACCAATAGAAACATCTGCTCATAAATTTATACTTAAAAACATATACAATCTATCATATGTGATAACATTACAAGAGTGGCTAAATGAATTCTTATCAAATAAAGAGAGAATGGAAGAACTAGAGTCTCTTGAAGTAAGAGGGTTTATGAAAATTAGAGAGGTTTTCAATGACTAATAATGTTGACTTCAATTTTCGGTCAACTACTGGACTTAATTTTGTTACAAAATTCATTGAAGAAGAAGTTATTCCATATATGAAGTTGGTAATAGGAGAAGAGCTATGGCCATACATAGAAGAGTATGGAGTTATTGCCGGAGGTTGTATAAGAGACCACATGCTGTTTACTGTTCAACAGATTAAAGACATTGATCTTTTCTTTAAAAGAGACAGCCACAACTTCATTAAATCTATATATAAAGATGATGTTGAGTGGAACAAAAGGAATGTTTTTGATTTCTCTGATATAACTAAGGCTGAAGAGACATTCCACACTATAACTCTTAGCAGATCTAAAAAAATATTAAAAGCTTCACTTAAGAGTATTCCAATACAGTTAATACTTAATTTCACTGATAAAAATGCTGAAGATATAATTAATAGGTTTGATGTAAATATATGTAAAATGGCGTATGATTTAAAATCTAAAAAACTTCTAATCCCCGCTGAAGTAATTAGTGACATCTTTTCTAACGATCATATAAATCTATCTGTAAGGTTGATGCCAATTGAGAAAATGGAAGAAGAAGGCGTTAAAATTGCTCAGTTAAAACTCTCTAAGCAAGCTGGACACACTTTAAAGAGGCTCATCTCTATAATGTCAAAGGCTAGTGATAGACCTCTTAAGTTAAAAGAATACAATATCGGATTCCTGATTAAAGAGATGATAAAATCTGGAGATTCTGATACGATAGATTCAATAATTGAAGGAAGTATCTCCTATGAAGATAAATAAAGTCATTGAAAATTACGAAATACTAAAGAAACTAGAAGTTCTTAAGCTAGATGGAGACACTGCTACCATCAGAGAGCAAATAAATTTAGAGACAATCAATATTACTAAAAATTCAGATCTTTTTAATGCCATATTGAGTCTTCTTAGAGATTTAGAAGATTCTGAAAGATTACCGGAAGAAGATGTCAAATTTGATGCTATACTATTAGTAGAGGTTATAACAAGAGAAGGTGAGATTATACACAAAAAGGTGATAAGTGAGCAAAATTTTATAATTAGAGCGTTTAATGCGGACACCAATGAGGAACTAGGATCTTTAGAACACTTGTCTACAGGCAATATAGATATTTAATATGAACAACAATAAAGAAGATAAAAACTATAAGAACAAGAATTGGGAAGAATTCCATAACTATAAGTCTTATAGAAGATCTAAACTAGACCAAGAAGAAGACATTGATTTTTTCGAGTGTTGTGCTTGTGGTCAATTTCGAGACTCTTGGGACGAATCGAATCATTCTAACATTTGTATTGATTGTGTCAGTACTGATGAAGAAAGAAGTGAAGAAGACGTATGCGATTAACAATCCTATTAAAGAAAAGGAGATATATGTATAAAGTCTTTGTGTTTATTATGACGGCTGTTTTAATTGGGGGGTGTAGCAATAATCACACTACCAAGGATATATTTACTTGCACTTCTACTGAAAGTGCTCACGCTGAGAAAGTTAGGGAAGCTGGGGCGACTATTCTTGAACCCTCTGAGCTTGAACTAACCGGAGGGGCTTTTCTAACTGATGAAATTTTCCACATGGACCTCGGACAATCAATTCAAGTTGGAAATATAATTCTCTTTGAAGAGGAAGATAACATTGCTGCTAATCATAGCGGATCTGGAGGAATTGGAGAGCTTCGAACCCTAGGAGCAGACGAGCAGTTTACTGTTGAGGTGATTGCCGATCTAACTTCTTTAAGTGGACACAGTGATATTATTGACAATGGCCAAATTGAGCTAGATATTCGCCCTGAAGAAGATGGCGGAGCGCGGATTAAATTCCTTCGCAAAACTGGTCGCAATTGGGACACTCTAATTTCTCAGGTACTACCTCTAAGTAATTTTATTGGACCCCATACTTTTGCTGGCCGTTACTCTAACGCTCGAATGGAGCTTTTTATTGACGGAGAGTTAGTCGCTGATAAATATAGCCCCGATAGAACTAAAGAGTATTCTCATGAACTTGAAGTGGGTATGACTGGAGTTATAGGACGAATTGGTCGAATAACTCTAGGCCCTGCTGACATAGATCTAAATGCCACTCTTGATGCCCTGCTTTTCGGAGACGAGTTTGTGCGAGGAGATGCAAACCAAGATGGTAGTATTGATAAGTTCGACGTTGTTCATATTCAAAACGCCGTCCTAAGAGGTGCTGCTGCTTGTGGCTGTGTTGAAGCCTATGACGTAGACGACAATGGAGTTCTTGATTCAAGAGACTTTGTAGCAATCAGCAATGTTGTATATAGCTCTTCTCCTATGGCTCCACCATTTCCTTCTTCTGACATGGATTTTGATGGAGACGATCTAGATTGTTTCCAACATAAAATGAAATAATGTCTTTTAATTGCGTCTGGGCTTCCTAAATCACGGGGAGGCCCAGAATTTTCCCCCAACCGACTTGACAGATTCGCCAAAGTGTGCTATAATTGAGTATGGTTGGACTCGGTGTATTCAAAAGAAAGAGAATGAATTAATGAATATTTTTAATGTGGCTATTTTACTATCTTTGTCTGTTGTGCTTGTTGGTTGTCCAGATGAACCGCCGTGCAAAACAGAAGAAATTCAAGAATATACTCTGCAATCTGGAGGAACTGGTGCTGGCTGGAATCCACATGGAAGAAGTCCATATGTTTTGAATGGAACAAACTGTTGTAATGATTTCGAAGTCTCAGGGTACTGGGCTCCGACTGGAGGATTATCTGCTGGATTCATGACACCGACCCTATATAACGAGAACGGTGTAGAGGTAGTCAATGATAGAATTTCAGAACAAGGCCCTCTTTCTACAACTATGACAACTAGACATAGTTGGGAAATTGGAAGTGGACCAAATGCGATTGCTAGTCAGATTCCCTGTGGATATACACTAGATCTTCAGTTCTCAAGCGGATTCGAAGATCACAACGGAGATTGGGTTCTGACACCAGAGTACCTTATTGTTATCTCTTGTACTAAGATTCTTTGTACCCAAGAAGAAGATTCTTCCGGCGGACCTAGTACGGCTACTCTTATCGACTTTAAAACTGGCGAAATCTCTAAAATTGAATTCAGCCCTAAGTAGAGGAAAACAATGTCTTTTTTCAATGAACTTGCAAAAGTACACTACCAGTTGTCTGTTCCTTCTGCTATCTTAATGTCCATTCGTGGACGCATTGAGAGAAGAAGTGGACAGTACCAAAGCAGAATCGGCTCAGCCTTTCCTAACGGAGATCAGTCTGTTCTTCTATTCGGCCAAGGTGGAACTGGAAAAACAACTTGCATGACTAATATTTTTAAAGGACTAAAAATGGAGTCTAAAGCTAATTTCATCGAATCAGGTGGAATGGCTACTTCAATCGGCCTTATGGAAATGATGCAAGACAATTCTAAGTCTGTAACGTTCGTTGACGAAATGGATTGGGATAACAAAGACCACTTGTCTTTGTTTAAGCAGGTTGCTAATGGCAAGATTCATAGACAGAGGGCCGGAGGTGGAGTTGAGTTTGGGTTTGACGGACTCATGATTGCCTCTACTAACTCTATCACTATTCCTACTGGAAGTAAAGCTGAGCACCTTCTAGCTACTCTTGACCGCTTTATTGTAGTGAAGACAGAGAAGTGTGACATTGATCATGACACTATTCTTGACACTATCATTGGAGGAGGAACATACGAAGATTCGATAGAGATCGAATGGGATTTAATTAATGACCGTTTGAATTCTAATTGGGATAAACCGATTACCCTGGGTGAATCGGCTCTTATTAAAGAATTATGGAGCTTGAAGTCTAGGGAATGCGTTGACTCTAATCGAGAACAGTTTAGAAACATGCACCGCACAAAAGACTGTCTACTCTTTGTTAAGAGAATGAGTCAGTGTGATGACATTTGTAAAGATAAAGAATTAGCTCAGATTTTTGTAAATCTAGTTAATGATCTTGTAATTGTCAACAAAGGAAACATTGTTTGGATGGACCGTGTTCAGCAGCAAGTGTTTGAAATGATTAAAAAATCTAGCGTTCCTCTTTCTCCTAAAGATATTTTAAGTATTTGTGATAAAAGAGGTTGCTCTATTGAAAGGAGAACTCTACAAAGGAAACTTAGAGTATTGGTTGACGAGGGGTTCGTATTTAAATATGCTCACGGCAAATATGGCATTAGATCTGGCTTCGTTGAAGAACAAGAAAATGAATGTCTGCTTAATATATAACATATCGGTTTAGAAAATGAGGACTATTGCTAACCAGAAGACTGTACATAAAAGACAGTCCAGAGTTAAGTAGTCTAGGAGGATACAAACTATTTAGTAAAGTAGTTGAAAACTCAAAATTAAGAAGAAAAAAACCAGATAACTTCATACCCGTCAAGTACTTATATATTGTTACGGATGGGCATGACTTGCTGAGCTTCAAACAAGAGTCGGGTGAAGATTCAATCTTTCTTATGACTAGCCCCGAACACAGAAGTCTGTTTTCTCCTAATGTTGACTTTGTATTATCTAAGACTAAAGATTCTGGTATTGACAAATTAAAAGATTATTTTGAAATAGAGTCCTACGGAAATGATGACTGTTTGCAGGTGGTAGACAATAATCAGGCCACCAAACTGTTAGACGGAGTATTAATAACTAAAACTATTTTTGTAGATCACGAATCTTTGGTAAATATGATACCTAAAAAAGAAATGGAAGTATCTAGTATAAATCTTTCTGAAGCACTATACTCTCTAGAATATGTAACAGACGAATTTAATTTTGATGATCTAAGCAAGCATATTCTCTACAATATCTTCTTAGGTAGAATTAGAGTTCCAGAAAGGATTTCAGAAGGGTTTGAAGAAGAAGAATGACTACATCATATGATGAAATGTTTATGAAAATGGCCACCGTAGTTTCAGAGAAATCTAAAGACCCAAGAACTAAGGTTGGTGCTGTACTAGTGTCACATGATCAAAGTACCGTCTCAATCGGGTTTAATGGTCTGCCAAGAGGCTTAGAAGAGACTGAGGATAGGTGGGGAGACAAGTATTCCTACGTTATACATGCAGAGCTTAATGCTATTATAAACTCTAAAACTAACCTAAACGGTTGGACTCTTTATACTACAATGTTTCCCTGTGAGAATTGTCGCAATAATATTCTACAAACTGGAATTATAAGAGTTGTGTACTTGGAAGATAATTCAAAGTGTTTGTCTGACACTATAAATAAGACAAAATCAATCTTTATAGAACAAGGAGTATTAATTGAACGATTTTCAGACCTTAGAGGTTATTGATAAATTTGAAAGACTAATTAAAAGACATCAAAATAAAGTCAATAAATATGTAACAATAGAAGACTTTAAATCTGAGCTTTTTTTAAGAATTAGGAATAAACTAAAAGATGACCATAGACAGCATTATACATATATAAATATTGTTTCTAATCAAATAGCCTCAGAGCAATTTAAAAGAAGCGCATTCCCATTTGTATCTAGAAGATCTTTGAGTGTAGAAGATATTATAGAAGAAAATCTAAATTTTGTAAAACATCTATCTAGCAATAAATCTGAGTATGAATTTGATTTTAACTATATAAACCTAATAGAAGATTTAGAGACTATTTTCTCAGGAACAAATCTTCATATCGTTAAAATGCTAAGCAAAGGTTTTGGAAAAGATGAAATAACTAAAACTTTAAACTTAAGACCCGGTGAAATATACCGTATAATATCTAGCAAGATAAGACCAATACTGAAGTCTTTTTTAGCTGGAAATCTGCCGACTGAGACACAAGAGACAGAAGAGACTATTGCTAAGGACAAAAGAGCAGTGGAGGAGGTTGGGGAATGAAGACGGCAGAGCATAGGTTCTGGAAGAAGGTGGACCTTGAAAGCCGACCACTCGGGAGACAACAACCCAAACTCCAAGGCTAGGAGGAGGATAAAAGATGAGTGACGACGCAAGCTGGAACTTCCCAGAACACTCCAATTGGTGCGACGAGTGCGATGAAGATACGTTCCACGCCACGTGCCCCGATTGCCGTGATAAGCAAGAGGCAGATGCAGTGGCCAAGCGCACGCGCGAGATCAGGGACGCGATCGTCAGAGAAAGCGATCGGGTCTTCAAGACGGGAGACACGGTGAAGCAAGACCAAAACAACTTCTACACCGGCGCTCTCTGGGGGATCCGCCTCTGCCTGGACTACTTCAACGACGGCGCGAAGTTCGAAGTAAAGGAGGTTATAACTGCTTATGAAAATCCAACAAAATCAAAAGAAATCGGTTAAAATCACTTACTTTTAGCCAAAAATGTAGTATAATATAGGAGTAAAAGATGAAAGTAATCAAAGTTACAACAGAGTATTACGAAACAGAGGACGAGAAGGTTTACTTCTTCGAGCCTTTGGAGAAAGAAATATCCGTTGAGGATATGCAGAAGATTGTTAATGTAAACGAGAAATTAGTTAAGGAGTTGAAAGATGCTAAAGATTGAACTGATACAGGGCGATTGCTTGGAGAAGATGAGGGATATTCCCGATGGGAGTATAGATATGGTTTTAACAGACCCACCGTATGGAACGACTCAATGCAAGTGGGATAGTGTTATTCCGTTTGAGCCGATGTGGGAGCAGTTGAAGCGGGTTATTAAGCCTAATGGGGCTATTGTGTTGACATCGCAATCCCTTTTTACCGCTAAAGTAATGACAACATCTCCTTACTTCCGCTATTGCTTGATTTGGGAGAAGACTAAGGCAGGCGGGTTTTTGAACGCAAACAGAATGCCGTTGCAGGCTCATGAGGACATAACCGTTCACTATAAAAAACTCCCAACCTACAACCCGCAAAAAGAAAATGGAAAGCCTTATGTTAAAAAGGCTGTGACAAACGGTGATGGCGGGAATTATGGGAAGTTTGATCGGGTGGGCACAACGAACGAAAACAAAGGTGAAAGGTTTCCAAGAAGTGTCATAAAAATATCGAACGATAATCACGGAAGCCTTCACAACACCCAAAAACCCGTAGCCCTAATGGAATACCTAATCAAAACATACACAAATGAAGGCGAAACCGTACTAGATTTTACAATGGGAAGTGGAACGACTGGAGTCGCCTGCAAAAACCTGAACCGAAACTTCATTGGCATAGAACTTGACTCTGAATATTTCAAAATTGCGGAGAAGCGAATAAAAGAAATGTAGGATTTGCAACATAATGCTTGACTCGGGTCTAACTCTGTGATATAATCCAATTTAGAAAGAACGGTGGGTTTTACTTACGGAGGTTATAACTGCTTATGAAAATCCAACAAAATCAAAAGAAATCGGTTAAAATCACTTGCTTTTTAACCAGAAATGTAGTATATTTAAGGAGTGAAATATGAAAGTCATAAAGGTAACGAAATAGTATTTTCAGACAGAGGACGAGAAGGTTTATTTCTTCGAGCCTTTGGAAAAAGAAATATCCGTTGAGGATATGCAGAAGATTGTGGACGCAAACGAAAAATTAGTTAAGGAGATGAAAGACAATGCCAAAGATTGAACTGATACAGGGCGATTGCCTTGAACTAATGAAAGACATATCTGATAAAAGTATTGATGCTATTATTACAGACCCACCCTACGGAACTACAGCGTGTAAATGGGATTCAGTAATACCTTTCGAACCTATGTGGGAACAATTAAAGCGTGTGATTAAACCTAATGGTGCGATTGTTTTATTTGGATCAGAACCATTTAGTAGTGCTTTAAGAATGTCAAATATTAAAAATTATAAATATGATTGGGTTTGGGAAAAAACAAATCCTGCAAATATAGCAATGGCAAAAAGAATGCCTTTAAAATATCACGAAATAATAAGCGTTTTTTATAATACTCAGCCAACATACAATAGGCAAATGATACCACGAGATGCATTAGGCCAAAAGAGATTAGAGAATAAAAATAATCCAATTAGGTTTAGCGGTTCAGACATACAAGGAAATAAAACCAAAAAGAAAAATTATGATATAAATAGATATGCCGTAAAGGTTAAAAATCCCAGCAGCGTGTTAAAAATAAAAGTAGAACGAGGCAAACTACACCCAACCCAAAAGCCCGTTGCCCTAATGGAATACCTAATCCAGACATACACCAACGAAGGAGAAACGGTGCTTGACTTCACAATGGGAAGCGGAACAACGGGTGTTGCTTGTAAGAAACTTAACCGCAATTTCATAGGAATAGAATTTGACTCTGAATATTTCAAAATTGCAGAGAAGCGAATAAATGAAAATCTATAAAATCACAGGTGATTGTAGTGGCTAAAACAATATCAGAAGCACAAAGAAAAAAGATAAGCGAATCTATGAAAGGTCGCAAACTATCAGAAGAACATAAGGCAAAACTTCGTGAATCTATGAAGGGTGTGAATACTTGGACAAAAGGTAGTAAAGCAAGTGAAGAAACAAAAGCAAAGTTAAGCAAAATACGCAAGGGCAAAAAACGTAAGCCATTCTCTGATGAGACAAGAGAAAAAATGAGACAAGCTAAACTTCAAAACCCAACTAACTATTGGAAAGACAAGAAAAGACCACCGCACACAGAGGAAACAAAAGCAAAAATGAGAGAAGCCGCTTTTGAATATGCAAAGAAGGTGTGTGATATTATTTGTCCAAGAATAGGCAGAAATGAGAAGTCCATTTTAGATGCGGTTGAGATTGAAATGGGAGTTGAGATTTTAAGGCAATATAAATGTCTTGGGTATTTTATAGATGGGTATATTCCAGAAATGAAAATTGCAATAGAAGTTGACGAAAAACCCAAAATATCACAAAAAGATATTGAACGGGAGTCTATTCTTACTGAAAAACTTGGTTGCAGATTTATCAGGATTAAAGACTATGACTAATCGCATCTATAAAATCACAGAAGCAAGCAAATATCTTGGAGTGTCAATCAACACTCTCAAGACGCTTGCCAATAACGGAAAGATAAAATCTTTCAAGACCACTGGTAAACATAGGCGTTTCCGTCAAGATGATTTAGATGCTTACATGGGAGTTGAGAAAGAGAAGCAAGAAAAGTTGACGATTATATATGATATGCAACAATGAAATTTGGAGTTTATAATGCCTAATTATTATATGGAGTGTGAGTGTGGAAATTACATAGTATTAACTCGTTCAATGAAAGATGGTCCGCCCAGAGGTATGGAGTGCGAATGCTGCGGAGACAAGATGTACCAAGACCTTACAGGGCAGGGGATTGTATTCAAAGGCTGGTGGCCCGGCGAAGAAGTTAGAAAAGAAAACAGTGGAGACAATGGACGTGCTAGAGAGATGAATGATGAAAATCTTCATAGTATGAAAAGAAAACAAGAAGCTGTTGATGAAACTATGGAGGCTCGCAGACAGGGTAGAAAGAAGTCTGCTGAATTTAAAAAGAATAATCCTGAAACATGGAAAACTGCTGAAAAAGCTCTAACTCAAGGTATAAAGCCAAAGAAAGCAGATTATGCTCAAATTAAAAAAGACATGATAAAGAATGCTAAAAAGAAACTTAAATCAAATGACAAAGACGTTTGATGAAGAATGCTCCATATGTGGAGCCAGAACTATGGTTGACTGGGCTGCAATTGGACTAAGAGCAGGAGATGAGCCAACCTCTATGTATCAAGAAGAAAAAAGTATTCTTTGTACAAATTGTTGTAAAAATAAAAATTTCCATCACGATTCGTGCTATACTTGTAGTGAGTATCAGATATGTTTCAATTCGTTCGATAGTGTATTTAAAGATTTCATTGCTAAATTGAAAGGCATATAATGAATAACAAAAAAACATGGGTTCTCTATGGAGTTGGAGAAGGCAAGGTTGAACTATATACCGACCTTAAGGTTGCTGAAAAGATCATAGCTGAAAAGCATGGTATAACTAATAAAGTAGAAAAGGGGCCGGGTGTATGGCAGTTTGGGGCTAGTCTAATTCTTAAAAGACAAGAGCTATTTGGCTCCAACGGACTGGGCTAATGAAACAAAAAGTAACTTGCTTAGTCGGCCTACAGTACGGAGATGAAGGTAAAGGCTCCATAAGTCAATATCTAGCAGGTAGTTATGATGTTTTCGTCAGATATCAAGGCGGCGGAAACGCTGGTCATACTATCTATAAAGACGGTCATAAGATTGTCACTCATTTCCTTCCAGTTGGAATCATAGAAGAAGGTGGCACGGTCATTCTAGGCAATGGTATGGTTATAAATCCCTCGGGTCTAATCAATGAGATTAAAGAAGTCGCCGACGCACTAGGGGAGACGTTCATAAGTGTATCAGAAAGAGTTTTTATATCAAATAAGGCTCACGTCATAACCAAAGAGCTAGTTAAAAAAGATGCCAAGCGCGAGAAGACACAAAAGATAGGTACAACAAAAACTGGTGTTGGTCCAGCGTATGAATCTAAGTTTAATAGAACCGGCATCACAGTAGACGACATACTGTCTTCTCCTGACTACGAAGAATTTCAAAGGAAATTAGGTAGCCAAGTTGTAAGTACAGAGATAATGCTAAATCAAGCATATGTCGATGGTAAAAATATATTTTTTGAAGGTGCCCAAGGTACCATGTTAGACATAGACTTTGGACAATATCCGTTTGTAACTTCCTCAAATTGCCTACCTTCTGCCATTGGACACGGTGCCGGGTTTAGTCCAAGAAAAATAACCAACAATATAGGAGTTATAAAACCTTACTCTACAAGAGTTGGAGCTGGTCCCTTTCCCACAGAAATGAGAGCGGAGGAGGACGAACTATTTAGATCTAAAGGAGTGGAGTTTGGTGCTACTACTGGTCGTCCTAGAAAGTGTGGATGGCTAGATATACCCTCTCTTAGATATGCTATTCAAATTGCTGACATTGACGAATTAGCCATTTCAAAGCTGGACATAATTGAGGGCATTGGAACTATACCTGTTTGTGTTGGATATAAAATAGACGACTTTGAACTAGATGGGGTGTCTGACTTCCCAAGTAAACTGGAGTGGTCAAAGGTCAAACCCATTTATGAAAATTGGCCTATTAATAGGTTTGTAGAATTATTACAGGATCACGCTGGAATTCCTGTAAAGATAACTAGCTATGGACCAAACATAGAAGACAAGATATTTATGGATAAATATTCTACGCAAACTATTGAAATTCTGAGATCTATGAGAAAATTTGGAAAAGCAATGCAAGAGAGTCTAATTAAGCCGAAACAAACTACATCGAAGGGAACAGGGTAATGCCTAGAAAACCTAATTTTGGAACAGAACACGACGATGAAATCGAAAGACTTTATATCAAAGAAAAACTCTCAATGAGTGCCATAGCTAAGAAGCTTGGTATGCAAACTATGACTGTGAAAAGAAAGCTACTAAAGAGAGGAGTTGAGATTCGCGGAATAAGCACAGCGATGACACTCCATCATCTTAGAAACAGAAGATATGAAACTCCACGAAACACAATGGGTAAAGTAACTGGGGACATTCAGAATGATGATGTGTTCTGTGATAACTCTGAGGACGATGATTGGCTGGACTAATATGGATCATGACGACGTTGAAAAAAAGTACTTCGGTCAATTCACTAGAGCTTGTAAAAAAGCTGGAGCTAAGAAATCCAAGAAGGACTCCGAGGGTATTCCCACTTTATTCTCTGGTTCAAAGAAAAAGCCTTGGTATTGTCAACCCTGGGGTCTAAACAAAGCAGCTCTAACTGTGTTTGATGCAAGTTTAGCTAAAGAAGGAGACACTCTACACGGCAAAACTCTCAGTGCTATAGTAAAGAAGTTTAAAAAGTATATCCCTCAAGAGGGTGTAGATTATATAGTGGGCGATAGTGAAGGTACAATAGTATTTCCTCTTGAAAACTTAAGTAAGGTTGTACGGCATTTTAGTCTCAAAACTAGAAATGCAAGCCCAGCCCAGCTAGCATGGAGAGAGAAGTTTAGTCAACAAATGAAAGACAAGAGTAAAAATGGATAATATTTTTGACCAAGTAAAAGAAGAACGTATTCGTCAAGATAAGCTATGGGGAATTCAGTCACACGACATAGAGAAGTGGGCAATAATATTAGGAGAGGAGTATGGTGAATTTTGCAAAGATATTGTTGATGGGCGGATTGAGCACGCTAGAGAAGAGTTGGTTCAGGTGGCAGCAGTTGCCGTTGCCGCTCTTCAGTCTATGGATAGAGTTAATCCCTGGATCTAAGGAGACTAATGGAAGTTTTAAATAGAGTAGCTACACCTATTAACGGAAAAGAGTTCGTTCTAAAGGAATATTTCAATAAGAACGATTTCGTAGATAAAGGAGATAATGGCGTGTTCATTCGACACGAACCTCTTCTTAGAGTTGCTAAAAAGGTTCTAGGAATAGAGCAGAGGGCGTCTCAAGTCGTTCAGACAGGAAGTAAGGCAAATGAATGGTCATATACCGTCACTGTAACGTATAAGTTTAAAGAGGGATTGCAATGGGGATCTACAGCAGAGGCTAGGTTATCCAACGTTGATAAGAGTATGGATCAGTACACATGCACTCTTGCGGAGACTAGAGCTTCTTCCAGAGCCCTTAGATTCGCATTAGGGGTTGATGTTTGCTCAGCAGAGGAGCTTGGAAAAGTTAAAAATATTGACAACTCTACCCTAGATGATTCTCCTGTTGAAGAGTCGCAAATTAGAGTTATAAAAAGATCTATTGACAAATGTGGTATCTCCGTAGATAAGGCTCTTGATATGGCTAAGACTGACACCTTAGAAGAGCTAACCTCTGGCGAGGCTGCAAAACTAATTAAGGAGCTTATGAAGCTCCAAAACAAAAAGAAGGGATAAGATGGAAGAACTGAAAACTATTGTGTTGGAGATGCTTCCTTTTGTGGCTGTTTTAGGTGGAGTGGTTGTAATTGCTCTAGCTAGAAAATGGTTCAAAGGGAAAGATTCAGCAGCACTAGAGAAGATTGTTACAGAACAGGTTCTAACTATGCTTATAGATAAAGCTGTCGAATATGCTGAAGCTAAAGCCAAAGAGCGGCGCGAAGACGAGGTGGTTTCTACGGACCAAGAGAAACTTCTCCTGGCTATTGATAAAGCAAAGCTACTAATCAAAGAAGCTGGACTGTTGGAGCTTGCTGAAGAAGAAATTGAGGAGCGTATAAACTCCGCACTAGGGAAAGGTGAAGAAAGTTGAAAGTAGCTATCACACTACTATGCCTAGGAACACTAATTGTTTCGGGCTGTGCTGTTTTTCAAGAAAGTGAAATCTCTCAAGAAGAAAAAGTCCAAATTGTATTTGACACTGCTAGAGCTGGAACGTTCGCAGCAATGCAAAGACTAGGTGGTGCAGAAGAAAGAGCTGAAGAGCTAATTGAGCTAATCGATGAAACCATTCTTCCACTTCTAGCGTCAGACCAATCAATAGGAAAAGATACATCTGATCTAATTCTTAGCCTACTACCGTCTGATTATGAAATTTATCTTTCACCAGCATTCACTACGTTCCATGCATACTATGAGACGCCTGATTTGAATGAAATTCTAAGTGATGATAATATTGAGCTTATTCGTTCTCTCTTTAATGGAATTCGTTCAGGGGCAGAGGAGTTTGTAGGATGAGTCGCATAGGCGTGCTCGCCACTGCTTTAGTGTTAGTTTTTAGTACAACCATATGTGCTAATGACTTTCTAGGCAGTGTCGAGCAGTCTATTTTAGAGAGTACAATAAAAATTGAGCTTTCTTTAGATGGGCACATATTTGGATGTGGCTCAGCAACTTTAATTAAAAAAGAATACAATGATAAAAAAAAGTTATTCTTTTATACAATTTTAACTGCCGACCATGTTGTAAATAATAGTAATCCTAATATACAATATGACAATATTATATTCTCTTCTTATGATAGAGACGACAGGGGGGAAGTTGTAGAGAAAAGAACCTTTACAAAAAACGATGAAAAAATTCATTCATATTTTGCTGCAAAAGACCCCATATTAGATGTGGCTATAATTAGATTATCTCTAGATTATGACTTTTTCAAAGATGTAAGTCCACTTAAAATCTTAAATGATGAAGAAATTAAAGAAAAGTGCTCAGTTAATACTGAAGTAATTTATGCAGGCTGCCCACTGTTTCTGGATCCTGTGTCTTTTCATGCTAGAATAATTCATATAAACATGAAAAGAGCTTTTGGAATGGATAGGACTGACAAGTTTCATACTGTTGACACTACTATGATAGGTGGAACGTCTGGAGGAGGAGTCTTTACCAGTAAAGGTGAGTTAATTGGATTTGTTTCAGTTAATCTTGCCGGAAAAATGGGCGGATTCATTGGACTCGATCACGTAAGACAAATATTAGATTCAATGATGGAACTGGGAGAATAGTGAAAGACCCCTTCGGGGGTCTTTTATTTTAAATAAAAACATTATGATAGATCCACAAATAAAAATATTAATAGATTCTGATGATAATTTAGAAATAATCGTCGCTGGAGAGGCTATATTCAATGGCCCCCTATCAGACGAGGCAAGTGCTATAATAAATGGCTACATTAGAATGGGGTATGAATTACAAATAAAGGAGAAATGATGAAAATAAACCAGTGTCCTAAGCATCCAAGCTATAAGGGGCTGTCTGAAACAAAAAGAGACTGCGAACACTGTAGACTTATATACAAACAATCACTAGATCTTACTAAAAATAGATACGGCAAATTCCCCTCCTTGACTACTCCAGATCAATTCTACGGCATAAATCATATAATGGCAGAGATATCATGTCTAATGCTATATGGAAAACAACCTCCATACTTCTGGAGGAAAGACTCTCAGTCTTTAAGTGCTGTTAAAAGTCATTACTCTAAGATATTTATGGGCTGTAAGCAGTGGAATAAAAAAACCTACGATAAGCCTCTGTATGGAAACCACCCACTAGACACTTTTAAAAAGACTTTATACTACCTAGTATCAAGATATGAAAGAGAAGCCAACATAAGAAAGAACCATGAAAGAACTATTGTGATAAAAGAAGAAGTTACTAAGGAAAAACCAATAGAAAAAAGCTACTTTGATACAGGTGTTAAGAAGAAGAACAAGTTTCAGTCTTTGAAGGAATTAGGAGATACAGAAGATGGCGGCTAAAAAAAGAAAAGCCCCGGTTAAAGAAAAAGCCGAGGTGTCAGTTAACTATTCTAAAGCTCTAGAGGATCTAGGCGTTAGGTTAACTCATGACGTTAAAGAGTTTAAGAGTCCATATTATCTCAGAACTGGATTGTTTGCAGTAGACTTTATATTGGGAGACGAACCTGGAATTCCTGTTGGGGTTGCTCAGTTCTATGGTGGAGAGAATAGCGGCAAGACAACTGCGGCTCTTCAGGTTCTAGAATCAGCTCAGAAAAAAGGTCTCAATTGCTTTTACTTTAATCAAGAAAGAGCCATCAATGAGAGTCTTATTAAGTGCTTTCCTAATCTAGATGCAGCCAAGGTGAACTGGGCAACTCCTCCTCACGGAGAAGCCTGTTTGGATGCCATTAAATACATTCTAAGGAATGTGCCAAACTCATTTATTGTTCTTGACTCAATCCCTGCTTGTCAACCTCAGAAGGTTTTAGAGTCTGAATCTGGAAGCAATCACATGGCCGCTCTAGCTAGGCTTATAACTCCCTTTGTAGCTGATGTTAAGAACCTATGCTATGCAAACAACAGTGTTCTTCTTATGATTAATCAGGTTAGAGCAAACCTTGATATGTATAGCTATGCTGATAACCTACCTGGGGGAAAGGCTTTAGGGCATAACTGTGATCTAATTGTTAGATTTAAAGTACGTGGCAAGATTGAAAACTCTGCCAAAGACGTAATAGGTCATACCGTGGAAGCTGAGACTATGAAAAACAGATTTCAGGGCAAGGGCAAGAAGGAAAATGCTACTCTTATATATGGAGAAGGTTTCAGTGAGTATTATGATGTCATCGAGCTTGGTACGAAGCTTGGAATCATAGAAAGAAACGGCTCTTGGTTCGTCATAGGAGAGCAGAAAGTGCAAGGTATGATGTCTGCTATGGATTTACTTAAGAACGATTCTGAGACGCTCGAAAACATAAAGGGCCAAATCAACGATATGATGTCTTAATGAAGTTTTTAGACTCAGATGGAAACGAACATTCTAAGGATTTGAACTACGCAAAATACAAACGTAGCAGATCTTCTAGATCAAAGTTGGCCAATTCTTTATATGATAAAATAGTTGAGATATTTCCAAATTATGACATCCTAGAAGAGTTTCCTTGTGTCGGACTTAAGCCAATTCTATTTATGGACTTTCTAATACTTGGTGCTGGAATAAGAATGGCCTTTGAAGCTGATGGAACTCAGCATAAGAAATATACTCCATACTTTCATGGATCTAAAGCTAACTTTATAAAAGCTAAGATGAATGATGTCAGAAAGAATGAGTGGGCTGAGTTTAACAATATAAGAATATTTAGGGTAGAAAGTGATAAAGATATAGATATGCTGTTGGAGAATATAAATGAATGACATTCAACAAGAAATGGTTAACTTCTGCACAACAATGGGGCTTACTCAGTTTAAAGGAAAGGTATCTATTGATCTACCTAGTCTTATAAATGATCTGGACGCTGGTCTCAATGGAAGGACTACCGAAGAAATAGAATACTTGATGACAAAGATTCATGCCTTTAATTTGGATCTTAAGAATAAAAAGAGCAGCCTTAAAGCTTTCATCACCATAAAAGAGCAGCAGGTTAATAAATATGTATCAGAAAATCTACATCAGGTAACAGACATGTACACCCCATTTGAGTTCAAGAAAGAATTAATAATATCTAAGAGTGTAACGGTATCACAGGCGTATAAAGATTTATTGAGGTCTAAGTCTCAGTTAGAAAAAATTGGAGACATACCTTTCAGTATAGATAAAGTAATAGCTTCTATGGAAGCATATATGAGAAGAAGGTATTCCCAGTGAGTGAAATTTCAAAAAAGTCAGAGTTTAACCTGCTATCCTATTTAGTTAAGAATCCGAATTATATTTTTGATATAGATGGTGTAAACATTGAAGATTCTGATTTTTCAACTAACGTACTAAGAAACATATATAGATGTATAAAACACATTAGTGCGGAAAACTCTTCAATAAAAGAAGACGTACCGATTGATCCAATCATAGCAGAAGAATATATTGCTAAGACGTGGAAAAACGACTATGAAAGAAACGCCGATAAATATTCAGACACCATAGATAGGCTTATAAAAAACAATTCATTTGACTCAAGGTCATTGGGAAAGTATGTAAGTATAATAGTTTCAGAGTCTTATAGAAGTAAGATAAAGAAAGAACTTGGGCAACTAGGAAACTCTCTAGACGATATGCACAATGCTCCAGAGATGATCGAAACAGTGGAGAAGAATGTATACGACTTTACATCCAGTCTTTTCGTTGGAAATGATCTAATACACATTGGCTCAGAGTACGAAGCTTTTATTCAAAATGTAGCAGAGAGAGCTATTCAAGGCGAAATAGACACAGGTATCAGTACGGGGTTTGATGTATTCGACGAAGCTGTTGGAGGTGGCCTCAGAAGAGGTACGATTAGTGTTATAGCTGCTCGCCCAAAGCGGCATAAATGTGTTAACTCTTATGAAACAATGATTTACACCTCTAAAGGTATTCTTTATCCATATGAAATGCATGATGTTGTAAATGATCAAAAAGTTGATGAAATAGACTATAAGCTTATCTCCGAGAACGGAACATGGAGAAAGCCAGCATATTGGTGGAATAATGGAATTGATAAAACTAAAAAAATAACCACTAAATTTGGCTATGAAATAGAGGCCACCCACGAACACCCTATCAGGTGTATAGACGAGGGTGGAAACATTGTTTGGAAGAATTGCGGAGATATAAGAGAGACTGATGTTTTAGTAATGATCCGAGGAAATGGAATCTTTAACACTTCTAAGGATTTAAACGAAGACGCTTACGTCCTAGGATTACTGTGTGGAGATGGTCATATTAGAGATGAATCAACTAGTCTTACTACTATGGACGAATGCTGCGCTAAAGCATTTTCTGAGTCCTGCTCATCTAAAGGCTTCATAGTTGGTCAATATACAAAGAAGGACAATAAGGCCAGCTCATATGTAGTATGTGATAAAAAGAGCAAGGTATTAATAGATAAAGAGGATCTATATGATTCTGATAATAAAAAAATAATGCCGCTATCTATTAGGACTGGAAGCAAGAGGTCTATGTGTATGTTCATTAGAGGACTATTTGATGCAGATGGAGGATTTTCTGACAAGGTGCATTGGACTACTAATAGCAGTAGGCTTCATAGAGAAGTTAAAACCATACTTCTAGCACTGGGGATTGTTAGCTCTAGTCATATTATGAACGTAGTTCCACCTGGGCATACTGAATCCAGGGAGTATTATCAGCTATCTATTAGATCTGTTAATTCAATGATGCTGTTTAAAAATATTATAGGGTTCGGTTTACCAAGGAAAATGAGCTTACTTAATGATCATATAGAGAAAACTACATCTAGTGAAAAAGTAGATGTCATACTAAACGCTAGTGTTCCCCTTAATGATCTTAAAAACAAAATAATCGAATTAAGAGGGTTCGCGTTCAATGGTCACAAGAATACATTAAGAGATAGTGTAAATAGGGTTATTAGGCTAGAGAGGGGACTCCAGAGAGAATTTCTTAATAAGGTTCTGGAGGAATGGTCAGAATTCAGTCACTTGAACGAGTACAGAAGTCTAAAGAACCTAGCGTCTGAAGACATTCTGTACCAAACAATAAAGTCTATAGAAGACGGAGAGTGTTTGACTTGTGATTATTACATTGACTCAGATGATCATAGTTTTGTCGCCAATGGATTTATTAATCATAATTCTTTCCTAGCACTTACTATAGCTAACAATGTTTCTACTAATGGAGTCCCTGTTCTTTATCTTGACACCGAGCTTTCAGAAGAATTACAGATGTCTCGCCTTACTTCAATAGAAACCGGCGTACCTCTTCATTATATTGAAACAGGGAAATTCGTTGGCCATCAGGGTTACAGCGAAAAGATTAAGAAAATGTCTGAAGACGTAAAAGATAGACCATTTGACTATGTTCAGATAGCGGGTTGGTCTATTGAGAAACAAGTATCAATCATAAGACGTTGGTTTGCTAAAAGAGTTGGCAAAGACGACTCTGGCCGATGGAACAATGCTCTAGTAATACTAGACTACCTAAAGCTAATGAACGCTAAAGATAAAAATGGAGACAAAGAATATGAGGCTCTGGGTTTTAGAATATCTCAACTACACGATCTAATGAGAGACTACGACAATCCGATGCTTGCACTGGCTCAGCAGAATAGATCAGGGGTAGAAGTAGAAGACTCGACAACTATCTCTGGCTCAGACAGAATTATCTGGCTGTGTGATAATTTCAGCATACTATCGAAGAAGTCTGATGCAGAGCTTAGACAGATCGCAGAGCATCTTAAAGAAACTCCAGAGTACGAAGATCAATTTTCAAATATGAAACTGAATGTAGTTGAGTGTCGTCATGGTCCAGGTTGCCAAAATGGTGAATTCATAGGTCTTTATTGCGACTTCAAAGATTTCAGGAAGGATTCTAAAGAATGCAATGGAAAACTAAGAGAAGTGGGGCTGGAAAGGCCAATGTCGGATGAACATCAATAAGATAAAGAAGTTAAACTTCAATTTAAGCCTACATGTCGATGAACTTTTACTGGCGTTGGGGTCTTCTATATGTGAATTTTCAGAACACGGCTCTTCTATAAGAGGTCCGTCAATTTGTCACGGTGGAGATAATCCAACTGGATTCACCCTATATGAAGATCCTCCAATTTGGTGCTGCTGGACCAGAGGTTGTCATGAAGATTCGGGGTGTGATTTGGTTGGGCTTGTATCTTCAGTCAAGCAAATTAGTCGCAAAGAAGCTACAGATTTTGCAATTGCTTTTCTTGACAACAAAGACAGTGTTGAATACATAGAAGCTAAGAAAAAAGTGAATATAGATTATGTATCAGAACATCTAAAACAGCGGAAGTTTACTAAGAAAATATATGAAAAACTAATAGACGACACATCTTATCTAGAAAGCAGAGGTTATCCAAGGTCAGTTCTAACAAAAATGAATTGTGGCCTCTCTGAGTATGGATCTATGAACAATAGAGTTGTATTTCCAATAAAAGACATGAACGGGGAGCCTGTTGGGTTCACAGGTAGAACTATTGTTGACGACCCCTCTAAGTGGAGTAACACTGTTTTTAGAAAATCTATAAACCTTTTAAACATAGATATTTGCAAAGAATTTATAGAAAGAAAAGGAATAAAGAAGGTTATATTGACAGAAGGGCCACTAGATGTTGCGCGTCTTTGTCAAGCAGGGTATTGGAATTCTATGGCAGTAATGGGCTCTGCTGTCACAAACGGGCAAGCTCACATATTAAAAAATATGGGAATAGTCGGAGTAGTTCTCATGATGGACAATGACGAAGGCGGGCAAGATAGCGAATTAAGAAATAATTCTAAGCTACAAAGGGCTATGTTAGATGTAGAGGTTATATATCCTGACGAAGAAGAGTCAGACGTAGGGGATATGAGTATAAAAGAAATTAGAAGCAAGCTAAAGGATATAAATTGGAAGATTTAATAGTAGGAATATGTGGTAGAGCTGGAACAGGTAAGAACACTTTCTGTGAACTATCTACTGGAATGTTAACCACGGCAGGTGTTGACTCTGTGCATACATCATTCGCTTCTCCAATTAAAAGACTAATTGTTGATTGCTACGGAATACCTGAAGAGTACGCTTTTGGAGGAGATACCAAGAAGAAAACTAGCTTCGGGACGTGGGGTGATTTCTTTCCTCTAACTATGCCTAAAAACAAGCTCCCGTCTGACAAGATGTCAGTTAGAGAGATGTTGACACACCTTGGAACCGACATATTTAGGAATACGGTTGATAAAGAATTTTGGACTAAGACCTTCAAGAGAAGGGTGGAAGCTAAAAGATATGATACTGAGTTTGTACAATTTGGTGGGAGAAGGATAGTTTACGTTACAGATGTAAGATTTCAAAATGAAGTAGATATTATAACTGAAATGGGTGGCTATAACATTAAATTAGACAGGCTTGTTCCGTTTCATTCACACTCAAGTGAAGATTCTGTAGATTTGATTCCAGACGAATGTTTCTGGAGACTCTTAGAAGACGAACAAATAAGAGGTATAAGAAATCTAAAGATACAGATTTCTTCAATAATTTATGCATTGGAGTTGGCGGCATGATGGTAAAGATTAGAGTTATATTAGAAGATGCTAAAAAGCTAGAAGAAATCCAAAGCGGTGTTTCTGCTGTAGTTTCAGCTACTAAAAACAAAGATCTTGTAGAAGGGGTGGTTTTGGGCGAGTACGAAGACGGTAGTCCAAGCGAACCACTTTTTCTAAGAGAATTGATTGATCTAGAAGAAGAAGTAGATATAGAAAAAGACTTGTTTTTTCTACTATCTCGTGATATTTGGGATGGTGCAAAAGAATCTAAAATAATATGGAACAAGTTCATAGATGAGTTGGAAGAGTAATGAGAATAGATCGCATGAGTGCGAGCAAAGCCAAAACGTGGGAATCATGTGAGTTCAAGTATTTTCTTAATTATACATTGTTTGCCCCTCAAAAGGCCCACTTCGCAGCAGAGCTTGGTTCTCTATTACACGTTGTTTTTGAAAGATACGCCCAAACATATATCAGCCCAGATGGAATCGATGAAGAAGGTAAGGATAAAGCTTGGCTAGATAGCAACTGGAAGAAAATTGTTCTTAAAGAAGGTTTTCAAACTCTAACTAGTTGGGAATACAACACTCACATTCTAAAAGAGTCTAAGAATTGCGATAGTTGTAAAGCATTCAAGAATGGAAAGTGTGGAGTAGTCAATAGAAATATAGATGACTTCGATGGCTGCCCCTGGAATGCCTGGGTTGAAGCGTGTAACATGGTTTCTCGTGTCATAGACGATGAAACAGAGTTTGGGGTCTTTAGTAATCCAGATAGAATAATCGGATCTGAAGAAGAGTTTAGGTTCGACATAATGGATGGTGAAAACGGATACACAGTAAATGGAATAATTGACTTGGTTCTAGATATTGATGAAGACACCATTGAGATTGTTGATTATAAAACTGGTAGACACAAATTGTCATATAGTGCGGCAGAAAAAGATATTCAATTAATGCTATACTATCTTGCTGCGCGTAAAATGTATCCACACAAGAAGCACCACATGGTTACTATCTTTTATGTTAATGGTGGCAAGAAGCAAATAACTCCAGCATTTAGTGAGAAAACTGAACAACAAATAACAGATAGAATCATAATGCTGTGGCGTGCTATTAAATCTGAAAAAAGACCTACTAGAATAGCTGATAAATCCAATGGAGCTGTTCAACCTAATCATATTTGTAAGTACCTATGCAATTGGGACTTATGTCAACAGGTTCATCCAAAGTTTGTAGAATACATTGATGCAGGAGGAAATGTAGAAGACCTACATTCACTAGAAGACCTCGGATTCGAGGTAGAAGAGAAAAATGACTAAAATTATAAACTTACTAGGAGGACCGGGTTCAGGAAAGTCTACTAGTGCTGCTTTGATTTTTGGTAAAATGAAAGAACAAGGGATATCCGTTGAACATGTTCAAGAGTATGTTAAAAGTTGGGCTTGGGAGGGTAGAAAAATAGAAGAGTTCGATCAACTGTACATTTTTGCTAAACAAGCTCGCAGAGAATACACTATCATGAACAAGGTTGATTTTATTGTTACAGATTCTCCAGCTTTTCTTAGTGAATTTTATGAACAGAAATACTACTCTAATCACATAGTTAGAAATGCTATGTCTGATTATATGAATTCTATAAGTCTAGCTGGGGGGGAGTATTGCAACTTCATGCTCAGAAGAAATAAACCATATAATCCTCATGGAAGATATGAGACCGAAGAAGAATCTAGGGTTATTGATCAAGAAATGCGAAACTGGATGGACAAAAGAGGCTATTCTTATACAGAGGTTGACTCATACAAAGAAATTTTAGAAATAATAGGAGAAACACTATGAATTATAAAGCTAAAAGATTCCTAGCTATTGTGGGATTAAGTTCTATGCTTGCTGTAGTTGTGTCAATCGCCTATGTTGGTATCGCCAACTAGATGATGTGTCCATATTGTGAGAAAGGACCAATGTTAAAAATTCAAAGAGTATCTGAGGGAGAATGCCCAGCATTCTTTTGTCCGCATTGTAAATACCAAGAAGGCATAGTTAAAGAGGATGAAAGAGGTGAAGATGAAGTTTGAAGCAGTAGATCCGCCAACTTGGCTAAAATGTTCATTTCAAAAAAGTGGAACGTGGATTATAGTAGATGGATTCTATTACAATAGAGTTGGAAAAGAAGATGGTAATAACCATGATCCTAACTTTTTTAAACTATGTTGCTTTGGTGGTGGGGCTCAAATAACCAAGGGTCATGATATAAAATCTCATATTTACTGTGAATGTACATCTAATTCATTCATATTGACTTTCGGAGACTACCAGGTTTTTGCTGAATGTAAAGACTGTGGACTTAAAGAATGTGTGCATTGTTAATGAATGAAAATCGGAATATCACAGACTATGGTTGGATTGATAAAAAGAAAAGAAGTATGGAAAGAAGCACTAAATGAAGCCAATGAGTAGTAATTACGTATCACTCCACTCACATTCTCACTACAGTCTCTTGGATTCTACGACAAAGATCGAGGATGCTGTAGCTAGAAGTAAAGAACTGGGCCACTCAGCCTATTCTCTTACAGATCATGGTGTAGTTGCTGGGCATATTAGGGCATATCTAGAGTGTCAAAAGCACGGTGTAAAGTTTATACCTGGAATTGAAGCATACTTTACAGATGAGCATACGGACAAAGTTCGTAAGTCTAGGCATATAACTATCTTAGCTAAGAACAATAAGGGTCTTGAGAACCTATATAAAATGGTAACTTGGTCCAATGTTCCAGTTGACAAAGGTGGTGGGTTCTTTTATCGACCCCGTATCTCTTGGAAAGAGCTTGAGAAGTACAAAGAGGGTCTCATTATACTATCAGGATGCATGAATTCTCCTTCTAACCACAACTTCGTCCATGAAGGATATGAGCAAGGCAAAGATGTAGTTAAGCGTCTTAAGAGTATCTTTGGATATGATAATCTATTCATAGAACTACAAAATGTAAACGAACCTGGCAAGATTTTCATTCCTGAACAAGAGCTTATACTAAACAACTGTAGACAAGTTGCTCAAGAATTAGATATCAGATCTGTTGCAACTAACGATTGTTTTACTCCTGACACTCTAGTTAAGACTACCCGTGGAGAAGTTAGAATAGATAATGTCAAAATTGGGGACAAAGTATATTCTCACAACGGCAACATTAACAAGGTTGAGCATGTAAATGTAAGAGGTATTGATAGTGAAATATATGAAATAATTCCAAGTTTTGGAAGTAGAACTATAAAGTGCTCCAAGAATCACCCCATATTGGTGTGTAGAGGTAATATTAAGGGAGAAACAAATAGAGACTATCTCAACTACGACTTCCAATGGATTAAGTCTTCAGACCTAAATGATAATGATTTGCTTTGCATTACCAAGCTGAACCCCAATGATGGGCCGAATTGCGGAAAAAGGGTCGTAAACATAAAATCTATACTTGAAAGATCTAGATCATATAAGAAAAACCACCACGTATTTAACGATGGCATGATAACCAGTCCTAAAGTTGGAAAATTGGGTAAGAAAATATCCATACCAGAGAAGCTTGAAATTTGTGATGATTTATTAGCAATATTTGGGCTTTATTTGGCTGAAGGATACATAGATGGAAACAACCTTGGATTTGCATTTCATTCTAGTGAAGGATATCTGGTTGAAATTATAGACAACTACTTTAGAAAATTCAACTACTCTCCATGCATATCAAAAAAAGGTGAAAATGGCATTTGTATAAGGGTTACGTCGAGAATATTTACAGAAGTATTCAAGAAGCTATTCGGGAAAGGCGCAGAGAACAAGTGGATAAACGCTTCTGTTGACTCAAAAAATAACAATTGGTCAAACAATCAGTTGGCAATGATCCTAAAGTACTACTTTATTGGCGACGGCCATGTTGACAAAAAAAGAAACAAGATGTTGGTATCTACAGTGTCGGAGAGATTGGCGTGGGATGTCTCTAATTCCCTAAATAGGTTGGGAATTTGCTCTATTCCAGAATCTAGAGATGGAGCAAAATGTTCTAAAAATCACAAAAACGCAAAGTCAGATTGGAAAGACTCTTATCAAATAACCCTCTCTGGAGGCAACTTTGAAAAGGCTATAAAGCTCAATGTAATAGAAGACTTCAAAGAAAGAGATAATTCAGTTGGTTCTAGATTCTTTGAAACTGATGAGTTCTTTTTAGTTAGAATTGAAAAAATAGACAAGATTAAATCAAAAGATAGGCTTTGGAACTTACAGGTTTCTAGGGATGAGACTTATATAGCCAATGGGTTTGCTGTTCATAATTCCCACTATGTTTACAAAGAGGATTCTTTTCCTCATGAGGTTCTAAAGGCGATCGAAGCAAGAGCAACCCTAGACACTCCTATCGTGGATCACGCAAAGGGGATAACTAAAGGTAGACTCGTATTTAATGGCTTTGATTACTATGTAAGATCAGAAGAAGAGATGCGAACAAAGTTCTCAGAGGACGAAGTTAACAACTCTAAACTTATTGCAGACATGGTTGATGTAACAATCAACATGGACATGAAGATGCCCAAGTATAAGGGCATGTCTGATGAAGAGTGTCTTGAAGCTCTAAAAGCGGTTGCTCGAAATGGCTGGAAAGAGTTAAATATATCTGATAAGGAAAACAAAGCCGACTATCTTGAAAGAATTCAACACGAAATAGGAGAGATAGAGGAAGCTAACCTACAACACTATTTCATGATTGTCTATGATGTTTGTAAGTTCTGTGACGACAATGGAATAATCCGTGGATATGGTAGAGGAAGTTGTGCTGGATCGTTGATTCTGTATCTACTAAAAATAACACGATTCGCTGACCCTGTTCAATATGGTCTTATCTGGGAGAGGTTTTACAACATCGGTCGCAAAGGATCGATGCCGGATATTGATCTCGATATTCAGATTGACCGAAGAGAAGAAGTTGTTGAATATCTCAAAGAAGAGTTCGGTAAAGATCGAGTTCTACCCATGATGACTATTTCAACTCTAACTGCCAAAGGTGTACTTAAAGATGTTGGCAAGGTCATGGGCCTTACTCATGAATACATGAATGCCCTAACAAAGCATGTCAAGAATAAGAATAAGGGTCTCCAAGATGCCATTGATTCTTCTGACTACCTAAGCAAAGTACAGTTTGGTGTTGACGAAGACGTAGAACAGTGGGAAGAAGAGATCTTAGCATCTGACGACGCTGTAGAGAAAAGATTCATTGGAGAGAAAGTCAACGATAGAAAACGAAGACTTCTACAAACCTTTAAGGTTGCTCACAGATTAGAAGGTGTAAACCGAAACAGATCAACTCACGCTTGCGCCATACTTATCTCAGATGAAAGTGTCTTTGGTAAAATTCCGTGCGCGTGGGACGCCAATAAGAAAAACCTCTTAACGGGAATCGATATGTATGACGTTGAGAGACTAGGTTATATGAAGCTAGATGTGCTTGGTCTTAAAACCCTTTCAGTAGTATCTAGGACTATGCCCAACTTCTTAGATGAAATAACTTCATTCGACGACGAAGATGTATTTGGATTAATAGCCAGGGGAGATAACAAGGGTGTGTTCCAGCTAGAGTCTAAACTGGGCCAAGTTTGGTCCAAGAGAGTTCGTCCTGAGAACATTGAAGATCTCGCTGCCCTGATCTCAATCATTAGACCGGCGGTTCTAGAAACCGGGCTAGCTGATCAATATATAGAGAATAAAAGGCGCGGTACTTGGGATTGCATTCATGAGGATCTTGAGCCAATATTTAGAAACACCTTTGGAGTAATGCTCTATCAGGAGCAGATGCTTGAAGTTGTAAGGAAGTTCGGCAACTTCGACATGAAAGAGGCTGACAGCTTGAGAAAAGCTGTTGGTAAAAAGATACCTGAGCTTATGGCTACGTTTAAAGAGAGATTTATTGAAGGTTGTAACGCGCAGCACAATAACCCGGTCCTAGCCGATGAGCTTTGGGGTTGGATTGAAAAAGGTGCCACGTATTCATTCAATAAATCTCACGCTCTAACATATGGAATGATGGCATACACTACGGCTTTCGCTAAGCTTAATCACCCCCTAGAGTTTTACTGTTCAATGCTTCAGCTTTCTGAGAATGAACAGAAGCCACAGGAAGAAATTG
>Ga0210003_1000492_pt1 | contig 35589 bp, 36 predicted proteins | sample LantaG_FD_182804 | JGI IMG/M metagenome (GOLD analysis project Ga0210003, IMG submission 182804) | Deep subsurface microbial communities from Baltic Sea to uncover new lineages of life (NeLLi) - Landsort_02402 metaG (SPAdes) (version 2) | ecosystem: Environmental > Aquatic > Marine > Oceanic >...
GGAGGAGGAGGAGGAGGAGGAGGAGCAACGACAGCGGCAGCAACTGTTCCGGCGCTGCTCCCTGCCCTCGCCGCAGGGGATGCCGGAGCGATGACGGCGGGCCTGAAGGGAGCGGGAGAGCCGGGAGCGGCAGCAGCGGCAGCGGCGGCGGGGGGCAAGACACGCGGGGAGGGCAGCATCGCTCCTCCTCCTGCGGCAAACAGCCTTGGCACAGCAGCGACGGCGTTGCTGCTGCTGCCAGCCCTGTCGAGCAGCAGGCCCCCGCACCCGGCGGAGGAGAAGAACAGCGCGGGCATGCCCGCGGGCGGCCTGAACCCCCCCAGGCGGGAGAGCTGCTGCAGCTGTCCTTGCTGCTGCTGCTGCTGCTGGTGCTGAGGGAGCTGCTGCTGCTGTTGTTGTTGTTGCTGCTGTTGGTGGAGCCTGGCGGCGGCGACGACGCCGAGGCTGCCGAGGCTGGCCTGGCTCCCGCTCCTGTCGAGAGGCAGCGGCAGGGAGTCCCCGAGCCCCTCCGCGGCCCGGGAAGCGGGAGCAGCGGGAAGAGCAGGCCTCTGCTGCTGCTGTTGCTGCTGTTCCGCGCCTTCGTCTCTCCGCCTCGACGACTCGGCGCCGCCGCTGCCGCTCCCCGCGCGCTCCTCTCCGTTCCGGTCGCCACCGTCACACGTCGAGGACGACGCCGGCGCGGCCCGCAGGCGCGGTGGCGGGGCGAGCAGCGCGCTGAACCGGTTCGAGGTCGCGAAGGCGCTCTTCTGGGAGCCGTCGTTGTTGGTGGTGGTGTTTTTTGTGGCGTCGTTGTTGTGGCTATTGTGGTTGTTGTATCCACCGCTTCCTCCGCCGCCGCCGCCCCCCTCGGCTGCCGGGGCCGCGGCCGCGGCCCCTGCCAGGGCTCGCGCGACGGCGACCGCGTGGGAGGTCGACGCGTTGCTGTTGTAGTTTTGGGCTTCGGCATGAGGAGGAGAGCTCACGTTCTGCTTGCTCTTCTTCTTCCTCCTCCTCGCCGCCGCGGACGCCGCCGCCGCAGCAGCAGCAGCAGCAGCAGCCTGCTCCCCTCCTCCTCCTCCCTCGGGGTTGGGATGATCCCTCGGAGGATAGGCCTCCTCGTCGCCGCTTGTGCCGCGCTTCATGGGGAGGTTGCCGCCGTCGCTCGAGTACCTGGTGGTTGAATTTGGATTTTGGATTTTGGTGAGGTTGAGAGGGAAGGGGGAAGAAGGAAAAAAAGGTCGAGATAGAGAGAGCCGCCAAGGTTCCAGCTATGCGAGAAAAAAAAGAAAAAAAAGGTCGACGAGGAAGCGAAGGAAAAAGCAATCGAAGCAATGAAAAAAAACTCCGACACCCGATTCCCCCGCGCCGCCCGAGCCCTCCTGCGCCTCTCCTCCGGCTCGCTGGGAGCGCTCTCTGAAGAGCTGCGACTCACCGCTTGCCGTTTTTGCGTTTTCGCTTCACTTTGACGCCCTCGGCGCCGCCTTCTCCTCCCTCGGCATTCAGCTGCAGCTCGCGCTTGCGCGGCTTGTTGGTCGACGCCCCAGCCACGCCATCGACGCTTGGCCTCCGAGCTGCGGCCGCTGCTTTCGCTCCCGGGAAGTACCTGTTTTTTATGTTTTTTTGTAATTTAGAAAGGAAGAGCGTTTTGACGACTACCGTCAGAGTTTGGGGGGTCTGGGAAGGAAGCGAGAGAGAGAGAGAGAGAGGGCGCGAGCAAGCGGGGGGCGCGAGGAGCAGAAGGGACGCCGCGATGAGCGGTGCTCTTTTGTTTGCTTCCATTGCGACATCGAAACGCCCTCTCGATCGATGCTTTCAATCCCTGCTCTCTCTTTCCGCGACACTCCTCCTCTTCCCTCTTTTCGACTCTCACCCTTCCAGGTTGGCCTTGACCAAGAAGCGAGACCCGCACGCGTTGCAAAGAACGGGCTTCTCGGGCGGGCCGCGGCGCCAGCAGACGCTGGTCGAGACGTGACAGTGTTGGCATGGCCCGCCGAGCCTGACGACGACGGTCGAGCCAGAGGGCTTGCCGCTTCCGCCGCCGCCTCTTTTGTCGATGTTGGTGTTATTGGGTTCGCCGCCGCGCATCGTGCCTCTCTTTTCTCAGGTTTTTCAGAAAAGGAGGGGAGAAAGCGGGAAGGCGGGGCCCTGGGAGGGAGAGCGCATGAACGACTACTAGCCTTTTTTCTTTCTTTCTTTTCTTGCTTCTTCGATTTCTGAAGACGACGAGCTGTCGATTTTCGTTTTTCTTTCATTGAACGGTTCACACTCCTCTTCTTCACTTCGCAGCCTCCTCCGCCACCACCGCAGCAGCAGAGACAGCAGCCTTCTCCTCGACCCCCTCCTTCACGACAGTAGCAGCAGCAGCAGCAGCAGCAGCTACCTTTGGCGGCAACGCCATCAACGGTCTCGCCGGCGCGGGCAGCGGTCCGCCCTTCTTCTTCCTCGCGGCGTGCTTGGTCGCGGCCTCGGCCGCCACCTCGGCCGCCCTGGCCGCCGCCCTCGCGATCCCGTCGATCCTGTTCCCGGCCGGCGGCGGAGCGTCTAAAATAAAGGCTGGGATCGCCTTGGAGGCGTGGGCGATGACGTCTCGCATCGAGGGGCCGCGCTCCTCGACCTCGAGCTCGTCTTCGTCCTCGACTCCTTCTCCTCCTCCTCCTCCTCCTCCGCTTTCGCCGCCGTCGTTCCTTTTGTGCTTCTTCCTCTTCCCCTGCTGCTGCTTCCTCATCCCTGGCGGCGGCTTCAGCGCCTGGTCGATTTCGTACCTCCACCTCTTGCCCCCGGGCTCGCCGTGGAACAGGCCCAGCAGGGGGGCCGCCAGCGTCCGGGACGAGGGGCGGCGCCGGGTCTCGCTTCCGCTACCCCTGCGGCGCGCGGCGGCGTCGGCGTTGGCCCACGCCGAGTCGCAGTAAGTCGCGTAGAGATCCAAAACCTCTCTCCGGGATTTCGCGCCGTTCTCGCGCGCGCCCCAGAGCTCGATGTCGGCTCCCCCGAGGACGGACCAGGGGGAATGATAGGCCGCGCGGCCGATCATCGTTCCTTCCAGGAGGAAAGAAGAAGGAGAAGAGGTTGAAGGCGCTTTCTTCTCTTCTTCTTCGCCGACGTTTGCAGCCGCTGCCGCCTTCCTCGCCTCCGCTTCAACCTCCACTTCCACCTCCCCTGCCTCTCTCGCAGCTGCACCCACGCTCTCCCAGTCGTGGAGCAGTACGTCCCTCGCCGCGGCGGTCGACTCCAGCCCGCCGTTGATCGTGAACCTCAGGTGCGGGAAATCTCTCTTGAGCGCAAAGACCCAGCCGTGACGGAGCGGAGGCACCGAGCGGTTCTGCGCCGGCGACAGCCCCTGGAGGTGGCACTTGCGCGCATGCACCACGAAGTGAGTGACTTGTCCAATGGTCGAAACCACGCGGACGAACTCGCAGAGGGCGTCAAAGGAATCGAGATCGTCGACTCCCAGGCGGCACTTGACGGTGACGTCTATCGGCTTCGGGGGACGATAAGAAAGCTGTTTTTCGTCTCCGTGTCCTTCTTTTTCTTTTCCTTTCTCGCCGCCTCCGCTTCCGCCTCCCCACCCCCCGATTTCCCGCATCGCCGCCCCGACCTCCCCGCGAGCCTCCACGCCCCGCACGGCCTCCCGCATCGCCCTGCACGCCTCGGCGACTCTCGCGGGTTCCTTCATGAGAGAGGCGCCGAAGCAGCCCGCGCCGGCGACGCGGTCGCTCGGGCAGCCGCAGTTGAGGTTGATCTCGTCGTAGCCGAACCTTGCTGCCACCGCCGCAGCAGCTGCCAATTTACCAGGATCGCTGCCCCCTAGCTGGCAGACGATCGGGCGTTGGGATTCGGGGAATTCTAAAAACCTCCCCACGTCCGGGTTGTGGAGCAAGGTCGTGTCGACAACCATCTCGGTGTACAGCCAGGATTTCTTCGAGATCAGCCTCGCCAGGGCGCGGAAGTGGACGTCGGTCCAGTCCATCATCGGGGCGACGGACAGCAAGGGGGCGTCCGGGGAAGGCGGTGGGGGGAGTTTTCTTCTCACCGTTGTGGTGAGGCGGGCGGCGGGGGTGGTCGGCGGCGTTGTTGTTGAGGTTGGCGTCGCCATCGTTGGAGCGGCGGCGTCGGCGGCATTTGCATTCGATTTACTAGCATCGATGCCCGCGTCGCCGTTTGCGACCTTGTCCGCCGCTTTCACGTTGATCGCCTGCCCCAGATCGGATCCCGACATTGTCGATGCGGCCGCCCTGAAGGAGCGAGAGGAGATAAAAGAGTTTCGAAGAGTCGCGGAGGCGCCAGCGATGCTGCTGCTTCGCCGAGCGGCGACGACACCAGCGGCGGCGGCGGCGGCCCTCCCGAACAGAGGAAGGAGGATTGCGGCGCGCTGTGGAGCCCGTTTGACGGATCCGGTGCTGCTGCTAACCGCGACGAGGTAGGGGACTTTCTGACTGAGCTGCGGCCGGGCCCTCGGCTGCATTCAGAGCTTGGGGAGAGAGAACAACAGCGATGAGGAGAGAGTCTGAGAGCGAAAGAGAGAGAGCAAAGCTAGTCGAGAGAGAGAAAGTGAGTGAAATTTTCGACGATACCTCGATCGCACGGGCACAACTTTTTCGCCGCTCGACGCCCACAGCCATCGAAACTCCATCGCGCTAGCAAACCTTTGCAAGCTCTTCCAGGCAACTCACGGCTCTGTCTTTGGACTCAAAGCAGTTATCTATCGAGCTCAAGATACCCAAAGCAACGGAAGAACAAAAAGAAGGCCATGACGATGGAACACGTGCAGCGGGGAGGGGGCGATAGCAGTGATGATCGAGGTGCTAGCGCTGCCGCCGCCGCCGCTCGTCAACCTCTTCAACCCCAACCTCCTCCTCCTCGTACCCTCCACCGCGCCCTCCCTTCCGATCCGGACCTCGCCGCCCGCGTCCAGTCCGTGCCCGACTCCGCGGCCGAGCAGTTCAGGCAGATCCTGCTGGGCATGAAGGGAGGCGAGATCGCGAGCGGCGAAGACGACGGCGACGAAGATGAGACTCGGGCGCTCGTCGCCGAGTTCCTCCGCTCCCCCAACGCCGACGCCACCATTAACCGGTTCCTCCGTGCTGTGGGGGGAAAGGACGCGCGGTCCGCCGTCACGAGGCTGATCGCGACGCTCAGGTGGAGGAAGGAGACCAACCCGGGGGAGAAGAGCTGCGAAGAGTGCAAAAAGGTGAGGAGAAAAAGAAAGTTTTTTTTTTCGAAGTCGGGTTTTTTTTCTTCGAGGCTCAACTCACCTCTTTCTCTCATCTATTTGAATTTAAAAAAAAACAGGACCCACGGAGCCACTACATGCATGTGTGAGTAGTCTGAAGGGAAAAGAGAGGGAGAGAACGGAAGAGAGAAGAAAGACGAGAAAGGAAACAAAAAGAGACTCACTTTTTCCCCTCTCCCTTTCCAACAAAAAAATGGGAAATGAAAAAAAAACTGCAGCTGCGGCACCGACTCCCTGGGCCGCCCCGTTATCTACTCAGTCCTCTCCCTGGCCCGCGGCTCCCGCGACGTCAGCAGCAACACGGCCCACATGACGAGCGTGTTCGAGGGGGCGATCCGAATGATGGAGCACCAAAAGAAGAAGACGATGAGGAGGAGGAATAACGGAAAAAGCTCCTCGGCCTCGCTCGCCGGGAGCAGCAGCACCAGCGACGGCGGCGACGTTGACGGCGACGAAAGCAGCAGCGGGCCTCCCTCGCCCGTGCCCTCCGCGTCGTCATCCGAAGGGGGCAAGAAGGATGCGGAGCCCCTGGTGGCGGAACAGTGGATCTGGTTCTCTGATATGCTCGGCTTCGTGAGTTTCTTTCCTTTCATTTCCTTTTTTTTTGAAAACTTTTTCGGTGTTTTTCTCTCTTTCTCTCTCTCTATCGAAAATCTCACCCTCTCTCCTTCTTTCCCCATTTCTTTCCACCTCCCACCCCTCTCCCCTCAGGCCGCCCAGGACCTCGACCCGCGCAACGCCAGGGCCTTCATGGGCCTGCTCGCCACCCATTACCCGGAGCGCCTCGCCCGCTTCGTCATCGTGGGGGCCCCCGCGCTCTTCTCCGCTCTTTGGTCTGCTCTCAAGCGACACGTCTGCGCCGACACGGCTGCCAAGATCGCGTTCGTCAAGTGGGACGGGTACGGCGAGGATAACGGAAAAACAGCAGCAGAACTGCAGGCGCTGGGGCTCGGAGGGAAACTTGGAAATTGGTTGGTGAGGGAGATGAGGCAGAACCGGGATTCCAGTGTTGCCAAGAACAAGGCGTATCCTTACGGTAGCGCGCACCGGACCAAGGCCGTGGTCGACGGTCACGACCTGCGGGGGACGGAGGAGCACGTGGCGATGCTCGAGAGGGCGCCTGGGCTGATGCCCGGGGCGGGGAGCGTTTAGGAGGAAAGAAAGAGAGGGAGAAAGAAAGGAAGTTGAAGAAAACCAACACCGAAAAACTTGCCTTTTCCTTAGTTGTTTTCCGTATCCATTTTACGCTTGTAAAAAAAATAGATTCCAGCGATGCTTAGATCGTGTGTGAAAGAAATGGAGAGAGGGAGACGAAGAGAGAGAGAGAGAGAGAAGGAGAGAGAGACGACAACGAAAAAGAAAAGAGGAAGAAAAATTTGGATTTTTTTGTTAAACGAAGGAAAAACAAAAACGAAATTCGAAAAAGTCCCCCCAGAAAAGCTCTCCCCGCCTCTCTCGCGGTCACGAAAAACGGTGATTCCCGCTTGCACTCTTCACGCCAGCGTCGCCAGCACGTCAGAGGCGGATATCACCACGTACTCGCTGCCGTCCTCGCCCGTGAACTCGGAACCGGCGTACCTCGAGTAGAGCACCGTCGAGCCCGTCGAGATGCCTAGGGGGGCGGCCTTGCCGTCGTCGGCGGCCTTGCCCGGGCCCACGGCCACGACCTAGAGAGTTTGTTTTGATGAAGAAAGAAGAGGTCGAGGTGAGCGGTTTCGGTCGTAGAAAAAGAGTGGGAAGAAATCGAAGAAAGAAAGAAAGAAAAAAAAGTGGAGGTCGGAAGCCAAGCGTTCAAACTTATAAAAATGTCGCGAAAAATCGTCACGGATCCCTCGAAGGAAAACCGAAATTCCCCCCCGAGGGCGTCTTCAATCCGCTGCTCCCTTTTGATCGGTGGGAGGGGAAGGAAAATCCGACTCGAAGTGCGAATTTCGTCATTCCTCCTTTTCTTTTCTTTTTGTTTTTTTTCTCTCTCTCTCTCTAAACTTCTCTCTCTCTCCTTTCTTCCTTACCTTGCCCAGCGTCGGCCTCTCCGACTCCTCCGTGGCCAGGATCACCCCGCCGTCGGTCTCCTTCTTGGCCTCCAGGGCCTTGAGCAGGACCCTGTCCCCGAGCGGACTCATCTTGCCGACGTCGGAGCCGTTCATCTTGCCGATGACGTCGTCCTCCTATAGTAAAAAGGTTAAAAATAGAGGTTTTAGAGATTTTCGAGGGGTGTTTAGACGCGCTGGTGAGCTTTGCGCGTTTAAGAGTAAGCGAAAGAGGGAACAATCGGGAGAAATGGAGCAAGGGAAGGAGGCGAACGCGGCGGCGAGGTGTGGTGGTGGTTGAAGGTCAAGGTCGTCAAACGACCTCTGACTAGCAGATCGACATTGAGAAACCTTTCTCCTTCCCCTCATCTTTCCCTCCCTTTCTTCCTCTTACCTTGAGCAGCACGAACTCTTCCTTGCCCATCTTGATCTCCGTGCCCGCGTACTTGGAGTAGAGCACGCGGTCGCCTTCGCTGAGGGACTTGGTTCCGCTTTTGGGCGCGGCGGCGACGACACCCTGCGTCGACTTGACCTGCGCGGCCGAGGGGAGCAGGATGCCGCCCGCCGAAGTGGCCTCGGCCTCGTCGACCTTGACGAAGACGCGGTCGCCCAGCGGGGCGACGGTCTTGTACTGTTGGTTGGATTGAAATCAGAAGGGGTCAATGAAGGTAAAGAGAAAGAGGTGAGAGAGGCAATTGAAAGAAAAAAAAGACAGGCGGCGGCGGCGGTGGCGACGACGAGCGAAACGAGCTAGAGCGGCGGCTTGCAGCTGACTTGTCGTCGCTCTCGTGGAGCCGAATCCAGAGCTTTTCTCGATCCAGAGACCGCACTAATCCGTTTGAGATTATCGTGAGACCGCGCTCGAGGTACAGTATTGATCGAACAAGAGACAAAAGGCCCAGCAACGGGCGCATTCGAGGCCAATCCTCTTATTTCGACGTCTCCGGAAACTCGTCGACGAACAAAAAAAAACTCCAAAGCGAATTACCTCTGTCGGCACGGCCGTGGCGGCCAGCGGCTTGACCGCGGCGCCGCGCCTGCTGGGCGAGGAGACAGAGACGGGCGCGCGGGCGCGGAGCAGGAGCGAGGACTGCATCGTCGAGGTAAAGGTAAAGGAGAAGAGAAGAGAGAGTTGGGGAAAAGAAGAGAGAGAGAGCAACGGCAAGCGATAGAGTTTCTGAGCACTGACCTCAGCCGACCTCTAGAATTTCTCTTCGAACAAAAAAAAACTCAACCTCAACCTCCAACTTTCTCTCTCTCTTCTAATTACAGCACGTTCGAGATCCGCACCCCCCTCCCATCAGAAAACCCCATCACCGACAGCAGCGCTGACCTGACCAGCGGCTCCAGCTCCCCGCGAGAGTCCAGGGCGGCAGCCAGCCGGTGCGAGGGGACGGCCCAGACCTTGACGGTCGCGCCGACGCCCTCGGCCTGCAGCGGCAGCGCCTGCGCGAGGTCGTGCTGCCAGCTCCCGACGTGGACGTCGACGCGCATCGGGGGTGGAGGAGGAATTGGAGGAGGATTGTTCTTCTCTCGCTCTTTCGCTTCCTCTCCTCCTTCTTCTTGTTCTACCGCCTTGGCCGCCGCCGCAGCCGCCGCCGCCGCCGCTGCTGCCGCTGTCGCCACCGAGACCGACGCCACCGTCCTGTCCCTCAGCCGCTCCATCCACTCCGGGCTCTCTGCCGGCCTGATCGACGACTCGGCGAGGTCGACCTGCGGGCAGAAGGCCAGGGCCCGCGGGCGAGGGGGAGGGAGGGGAGGAGAAGAAGAAGAAGAAGAAGAAGAGGAAGAAGAAGAAGAGCTCAAGCTCAAGCTCGAGCTCGAACTCGCAGCACCATCTCTTTTCTTCGAGCAGGCTTCCGCCACGGCCCCTGCCGCCAGCAGCGCTCCGGTCGCGCCCATCGAGTCGCCCAGCAGCAGCACGGCGCCGTCGTAGGCCTCGGCGGCGGCGGCGATGGGCTCGGTCCAGAAGGAGAGAGGCGACGACGAAGAAGAAGACGAGGAAGAAGAAAGGTGTTTCCTGTTTTCGCTCCCGTCGCCGACGCTTCTTCCGCTTCCCGCTTCATCTTTTCCCGCATCCCCCCCGTTGTACCAGCTCCGCGCCCCGTCGACCACGTATAGCACGTCAAACCTGGCGTGAGCAGAGTCGGCTGCGTTCCTCCGTATCTTGGCCAGCAGTCCCCCCCAGTTGGGCTCTCCGGGGGCCGAACCAAAGGCGACGACGAGCCCTCTGCGGCCCTTGGTCCCGGACCCGTCGACGACCTCTGGGGGATGCTTCAAACCTCTCTTGTTGCCGCTGGAAACCCTGCGCGCCACCGCGGAGACCCAGTCGCCTCCTCCGGGCCCTGCCTCGAGCTTCCAGTAGCCCCTCCTGCAGTCGTCGCAGAGCGTGGCGCAGGGAGGGGCCAGGACGCCGCCGGCCGCGGCCGCTGCGACCACGGCCGGCTCGAGGCTCGAGAGCTGCCTCGAGTCGAGGCCTACGCGGCGGCGCCTCGCGCCCTCCGCCCCCTCCGCCGAGGCAGCGTCCGCCTCGGCGCCTCCTCCTCTACCGCCAGAATTCGAAGAAGAAGAAGATTCGTCACCACTGCTGCTGCCGCTACCGCTGCTGCCGTTGTTGTCGCTCCTCGCGCTCGCGCGGGAGGCGTCGACGAGGAGCGCGTGGAGCTCCTTCTCCGAGCTCAGAGAGCACGCCTCCGCCGCTTCTTGTCCTTCCCCCTCCTCTCCACCAACGTGGCACAGCGGGTTCCCCTCGAGCCAGAGCCCTCTCAGCCTCGGCGCCCTGCCCAGCAGCGGCGGCAGCGACCGGAGCCTGTTGCCGTACCCCGTCAGCCGCCGCAGCGCCGGCGCCTTGGCGAGCGACCTCGGCAGCGACACGAGCCTGTTGTCGGCCACGTTGAGGTCCTCGAGGAGCGGCAGTGAGCCCAGGCACTCCGGAAGCTGCGCCAGGAGGTTGGACTGCAAGGTGACGTGGGAGAGGTTCAGGAGAGAGGCCAAGGCTTCTTCGGGGAGGGCGGCCAGAGAAGCGGCGGCGAGGAGAGCCTCGCTGCTTTCGTGCTCGCTTCCTTCCTCCCCTTTCTCCGCCTCTTCTCCCTCGGCCAGCCCCAGCAGGTTGCCGTGCAGCTGCAGCTTCCTCAGGCCCCTCAGCCCCCCAAACTCCTTCGGCAAACGCCGGAGCCTGTTCCCGGCCAGACCGGCCTCGACGAGCGAGGACAGCTCCCCGACCGAGGCGGGCAGCTCCCGGAGCCTGTTGCCCGCGAGCGACAGCGACCGCAGCGAGCCGGCCAGCGCCCCGATCCCCTCGGGCAGCCCCTCGAGGCGGCAGCCGTGGGCCCACAGCCCGCGCAGCTCTCGCAGCCTCGTGATAGATTCGGGCAGAGCGGAGAGGCCGCAGCCCGCCGCCTGGAGCCTCGCCAGCGAGGGCAGCGCCTCCCCTAGCCACGCCGGCAGGAGCTCGAGCCGGGGGTTGCCGGCCAGGGACAGGTCCTCGAGCCCCGGGCCCAGGAGCGCGACGGCGTCCGGGACGCGGGTGAGGCCGCACTCGCTGAGGTCGAGGCGTCCCGTGGAGCGCGCGACGTCGAGGCGGGCGTCGAGCTCGGCCGGGGAGAGGGTCGAGGTCGGCGGGTCGGGTTCGGAGGAGGAAGCAGGGGTGGAGGCGATCGACGGCGACGACGACGACGACGACGACGACGACGGTGACGACGACGACGGCGACGGCGACGACGGTGACGACGACGGTGGATTCTTCTCGGCGCGGAGAGTCGCCGTCCCTCCCCTGGCGCGGCTCGTACTTTTCACTGAACGTACACCTGATCGCAAACTTGCTTCGCACGGAACGGATTGATCGCCGGGGGGCAAACGAGATCGCACGAGCGCGGCAAAGGGCTGGAAAGGTCTTCGTCGATTGGAAACCGAGCTTTCGCTCAGTCGCCCGCTGGTGCTCGCTGCGGGGGAGGCTCGATCCGGGAGAGAAGAAAATGATCTCATGATGAGATGCTGTCTCTCAGGGATCGGAATTGGGAAGGTCAGAGCCAGAGCTGAGCGACTCTCCGCGTGCGCGAGAGAGAGACAGAGAGAAGAGAGGCTGGCCACAAGCGGAAATCGAAAAATGGAAAAAAAAAAAAAAAAAAAAAAAAAAAAAAAAAAAAAAAAACTCCCGTATTCTTCATTTTTCGCTTCCTCTTCCTTCTTCGCGCTCTCTCCTTGTTTTGCAAGGGAAAAAAAAAGGGGTGGGGGCGAGCTCGCCGCACACTTTTCCTTTCTCTGCGCACAGAGACAGTTCTCACAGGTTCGTATCAAGAGATAGAGAGTCTGCGCCAGAGAGAGAGTACAGAGATCGAGGGGCTCGGAGGAAAGAGAGAATGCGCGCAGCGTTTTGGCTAGGAAAAAGGGCACGCCATCGATTGGTCGGTGACCTGTCGATTGCTTCTCTCTGATTCTTCTCGATTCTCGACTCCCTCAATTCTCACCCGTTTCCGAACCCCCCTCTCATCCCAATCAACCACCATGGAAAGACAGATCGAAGTTATATCGACCTGATGTTTGTCCGCAAGCTCGGAGGCAAGGCCGCGATGGCCAAAGCGGCCAAGTCGGAGGTGCGTTTTTTTCTCTATTGGGAAACGAGAAAAAGAAAAAAGTTGAAGCAAAACGGAGCTACCGGTTTCGAATCGGTCGTTGATTCGGCCGGCATTCCCCGTGCTTTTCCAATTGACATTCCCTCGTGTTCGCTAGCGTGAGCTGAAGATGTTATCCAAGCGTCGAGCTTGACAAAAGATGAATCGAACGAGTCGAAACGGCACGCGTGCCTTGTCGGAATCGAGAGAGAGACCAAGGGCAGCGACCCTCACTCGCTTCATCGCTTTCCGAGTCGCCTCTCTCGCTCTCCCTCGCTCCCTCGTCCCCCGACTTCTCTCAAACAGTCTTCTCTCTCAACCTCAAAAAACCCATCTCAAAACCCCTCTCCCAAACAGGCCTCCCCTGCCGACCTCTGGCACGGCGACGAGGCCGAGGCCCACCTGTCGCAGCTGGCCGTCTTGGAGAACTTCGCGACGCACGGCATGTACGTCAAGTTCACCGACGAGGAGGCCGGCGCATTGGAAGGGCGGGCGCTCGCGATCGCGCTGGCGGCGTCCAAGGACGTCGCCGCGCACGGCACGACCGCCGCCACGCTCAGAGTTATTACTCCGCGCACGGCTCCCGGGATGGTCGGCGCCGGCAGCTTCGGCGCGCCCTTGCCCGTGGCCCTTCCCGCGGAGCCCTTGGGAAAAGACGGGGCGGAGGCCGTGCTGAGGGCGCTGAGGCCCTCGGGCGCCGTCGTCGACCTGCCGTCTTCAGGTTCGTCTCGCCCCGGGAGCGCCCGCAAGCTCCTCGGAGGGATTCTTGGAGGTAAAAAGGGCGCCTCCGTCTCGGCAGAGGCCGGAGCAGGAGCAGGAGCAGAAGAGTCTGCCGAGGAGATCTCGAAACCTTTCGACGAGGCCGAGGTCGCGGCCGCTGTCGCGCGCAAGAAGGCCGAGATCGAGGCCGAGCTCGCGCGCCAGCTGGCGGCCGACGAGGCCGCCTCGATCAGGCGCCGCGAGCGCGAGGAGGCCGCCGAGGCCAAGAGGATCGCCAGCGAGAAGGCGGCCGAGGAGCGGCGCGTCGCAGCAGAGGCCCTCGCCGCGAAGAAGCGTGAGGAGGCGCGCGCCAAGGCCGAGGCGCAGGGGGCGAAGCAGAAAGAAGCCTTCGAGGCCGCCGAGCGCAAGAGGCAGGAGCTGGAGCTCAAGAGGGAGCAGGCCGCCAAGGCGAAAGCAGAGGCCGACGAGGCCAAGAGGGTCGCCGCCGCTGCGGCGGCCAAGGCGAAGGAGGAGGCGGCGCGCGTCGCTGCCATCGCAAAGGCGGAGGCGGACAAGGTACGACGAGGAGAATTTTTTCTTTCGTTTTTTTCCTTCTTCTCTTGACCTCCGAGACCCTCAACGAGAACACTACAACGCGCTCACTCTTTCTCTTTTTCATTCTCTTCCAAAATCAAAACCAAACTACAAAAAAACGAAAACAGGAGCTCGCCGCGAGGAAGTTGGAGGAGGAGAAGGCCGCCGCCATCCGCAAGGCCGAGCAAGAAAAAGAGCTCGCTGCGAAGAAGAAGGCTGCCGCCGAGGCCGCCGCCCTCAAGAAGGCCGCGGCGGAAAAGGCCACGGCGGAGCGCAAGGCCGCTGCGGAAAAGGCCGCGGCGGAGCGCAAGGCCGCTGCTGGTGCGTTTTGAATGGGATTTTTTTTGTTTTCTTCTTTCGAGGTTGAAGTTTCGAAGACTTTTCACTCACTCTCTCTTTCTTTCTTTCCCTCAACCAACATTCCACTCCTTCCCCAACTCACCAAAACCCCAGAGGAGGCCGCCAAGATCAAGGCCGCCGCCGCGGAGAAGGCTGCCAAGCAGAGGGCCCTCGCCGAGCGCTCCGAGGCCGAGCGGCGCGCGCTCGACGAGGCCGCACGCAAGGCCGACGCCGAGGCAGAGGTACGTCTGAATTCTTCTGTTTTTTCTCTTTCTCTTTTTTTCCTTCCCTTTTCCCAATCCCCATCGCCCCCATCGTTAGCCGCGCTAGCACCAACGTTTTTTAGAAATTGACTTTCATAAAAACACTCAAACGAGCTGCGCGAGCCTCCATTCAGAGGGCTAGATCAAATTGCTTCGGGGTTTTCTTTTTGCGCCTGCTGAGTTTTTTGAGAGGGAAAACTTTTGCTTCTTTCGGCTAGAGGGGAGAGAGGCTTTATCGTCTTTTTCTTTCTTTCCAGTGCCATCGCCGCATCCCTCCCTCTCTTTTTCAGCAGGGGCCGTGGGGGCATCTCCTTTGTTGGATTTGCCCCTTCCCTCCATTCGAGGCTCGAGCGAACAAAATTTCGTAAAAAAGAAAGAGAAAAAAGAAACTCACAACTTTTTTTTCTTCTTTTTCTTTCAAAAAAAAAAAACAAAAACTTCAGGCCGCCCGCGACGCCGCCACGCTCAAGGCGGTCCTCGCCGACACCCGCGCCCTCCGCGCCGAACTCGAGATGGAGTCCCTCAGGGCCGGAAAGAGGGCCTCCGTCTCGCGCAGGGGCGCCGACGAGGCCGCCGCCGCCGCCGCGGCCCTCAGGGCGATGCCCTCGGCCGCGCGCGACGCCGCTGTCTCGGAGCACGCAGCGCGCCTCGCCTCGCGCGCCGCGCTGGTCGTCCAGCAGGCCCTGGCGGACGTCAAGGGCCTCGAAGAGTACGTCGGCCTCGCCGCGGTCGCCAGCAACGAAAAAGGCGGCAAGGGGAACAAGCTGAACGCTTCGGCAGGCGCAGAGACGATCGACGCTCGCGGCGCGGTCGTCTTGGTTGACGCCGTCGTCCGCGAGGCCCTCTCCCGCGCCAACGCCGAGGGCGGCTTCTCCTTCGAGCTTCCCCCTCCGAAGCCCCTGTCGAGGGGTCACTCGCCGGCCGTGCTCGTGCAGAGGTTCAGGAGATCTGTTCCCGCTCCTCCTCCGCTGCCTCCCAGGCCGAAGCTGGAGCTGCCCGAGGAGCAGCAGCAGCTGCCGACGCCGAAGGGGGGGGCAGGAGGCGTCGCGGCGGCGTTTGCTCGCCGTCTGGGTCTGACCTCGCAGTCCGAGAGGGCCGAGGTGGAAGCCAAGCTGCCGCCGCCGCCGCCCCGCGCCGCCAAGGCCCTGGCCAAGGCTCCCGCTGCTGCTCCCGCTGCTGCTCCCGGTGCTTCTCCTGCCGCCCCGACGGGCAGGCACGCCGGCGCCGCAGGCTTCTTCCTCCGCGGAGGCGGCAGCGACAACGCCGCCGGCTCCTCGGCCGGCTCTTTCCGCTCGGCCGCCGCCAACGCCGGAGGAGGCGCTTACGCCGTCCCCAACGACATCGCCACGCCCTCAGACAGCGGATCCGCCACTCCCACCGACGGCGCCGCTTCCCCCAACTCGTTGCGCTCGGCTTTCAGGGACGAAGACGAAGGGGAGGTGTTCAAGACTCCCCGCGGAGGGAAGGACTCTTCCTCCTCGACTACGGCGACGCCGCTCGCGACGCCGCGCAAGGAAGTTGCAACCGCCGCCGCTCTCCCCGCCGCTTCCGCTGCCGCTCCCGCCACGCCGGACGCCGTGCCCACCCCTCCCGTCGGTGGTGCTCGCGAGGGCGTGCCCGCCCAGGCTGACGCTCTGGCTGCTGCTGCCACCACGGCTGCTGCCGAGGCGCGCGCTGCCTCGGAGGAGACCACCATCCGCGTCCGCCGCACCCGCCGCTCGGCGCGCAAGTCCGCCGCCGCTCCGGCTTCCGACGACGACGACGAAGCCGCCGCTGCCGCTTCTTCTTCTTCCTCCACTTCCTCCCTGGCCCCCGGCCTCAAGAAGACCGCGGCCGTTGCCGAGATCTTCGCAGAGCTCTGCTCCGTGATGCCCGACGGCGTCATGGAGGCGGAGTACGCCCCGCCCTCCGCCGCGGACTCGAGCCCCTGGGTCAGGGGCAACCGCGGCGGCAGAGGAAATGATGCTACGCCAACGACGACCGAGGGCCTCGAGCTCGCCGACCGCTCTGTCGAGGGGGAGGACGGCCACGACTTCGCCGGCGACGCCGAGGCCGTCGCCGCCGACGCCACCAGGCACGCCAAGGTGCTGCGCAAGGCCGCGGCAGAGGTGACGGCGTTCTCGGCGCTTCCGAGCAGCAGCGACGGCAACAACGGAATGACCGCCGCGACGGCCGTCGCCGCGCTGAGCTCGGCCGTCGCCGACGTCCGGGGCCGCCTCCAGGTCCTCTCGGTGCCGCCCTCGGCCGTCTTCGCGCACCTGGCGGCCACCTCGCAGCAGTGGCCCGCGGCCAAGTGGGAGGCGATGACTTCGTCGGCCGACCTTCACGCCGAGCTCGCCGAGCTCGACAAGAGGCAGCGGCGGTGGGTCATGCAGAGAGGGCGCGCCGCCGACGAAGGGAGGCGCGTGGAGACCTTTTTGGACGGCATCCGCGCCCGCATCGCCGCCCTGGAGAAGAGGTTCTTCGCCCCCGTGGCGCCCACGGTCGCGGCGAAGGCGGCTGCCAAAGAAGTCGCGGCCGAGGAAATCGCGGCGGTCGCCTCGCCCGTCTCGGTCGCTGAGGGAGCCTGGCTGCCCCTCGGGGTCCCTTCGGACGTTGCCGCCTTAGCCAAGGCCAAGGCGGCTTCGCTGCACGTGGCCTCCCTCTACATGAGCCGCGTCCTCTTCGAGGTCGCCAACCTCGAGAGAGCGGCGGGAGTCGCGCACGCCAAGTGCCTGGTCCACGTGGCCGACGCCGCGCGCGTCGCGCACAAGGCGCACTGCCTGGCGGGCGGCCTCGACGCGCAGAGCTCGGAGCTGTTCGACAAGGTCAGGTCTCTGGCGAGGTACTACATGCGCGTGCTGGACCCGGCGCTGGTGAAGAGCAGGGCGCTGCTGGAGGCCTAAGAGTGGGGTTGGGGGAGGGAATTGGGGGGTGAGAGGGGGAGAGAGAAAAGAGAGAGAAAAGAGAGAGAAACAAGGAGGAGAGAGATCAAAAAATTCAACAACGAAAACATCAAAACTTTTCCTAGTGCTTTTTTTCCCATTTTCATTTCCATTTTACAAACACCAAAAATCGAGGAGCAGAGCCCTCTCCGTCTTTGCCACGGAGCGGGATCTCTCTCGCGAAAAAAAAAAAAGAAACCACAAAAGAGAGAGAGAGAGAAAGAGAGAAAGAAAAGAGAGAGAGTTGCAAACAAAACAAAAACACAAAAAACTTCTTTGAATTTTCATTTTCTTTCCTTTTCAAGGCGCCAGCCTCTCCACCTTCCACTCCCCATCCGCTTGCTTCGAATACAGCACCCGGTCGTGAAGCCTCGACGACTTGCCCGTCCAGAACTCGACTCTGTCCGGCGTGACCCGAAAACCTCCCCACCCTTCGGGCCTCGGCACGGCCTTGCTCTCGTCGGCAAACTTGGCCACGGCGGCCTCTGCGCTCGCGGCGAGCTCCTCGGCGCCTCCCTTCAAAATTTTCGACTGCTCCGAGGCGTGCGCTCCCACCTGCGATCCACGTGGCCTCGAGGCAAAGTACGCGTCCGCTTCTGCGTCGGGGACGCGGGAGACGCTGCCTTCGAACCGGACCGACCTCACCAGGTGAGGCCAGTGGAAGACTAGCGCCGCCCGCCTGAGACCGGACTCGAGCTCCAGCCCCTTCCGGGAGGCGAAGTGCGTGTAGAAGGAGATCCCGCGCTCGTCGTAGCCCTTCATCAGCACCATGCGCGCAGAGGGGTTGCCGTACGCGGTGGCCGTGGCGAGGCACATCGCGTTCGGCTCCGGAGGAGGAGGAGAGGAAGAAGAGGTCGAGGAATCCGAAGAAGAGAGCGCGAGCGACGAGGCCGCGGCGCGGAACCAGGCGTCGAACTCCACCATCGGGTCTCCGGGATGAGATTCCGCCCCCTTCTCCTTCCTCAGCGGCTCCGGGCTGCCGTAGTCCAGCCTCATCCCTGCGACGTCGAGCTCGAGCTCTTTCTGAGCAGCAGAAGAAGAAGCTTTCTTTTTTGTCTCGCTCTCGACCTCGACCTCGACCTCGACCTCGACCTCGACCTCGACCTCGACCTCGACCTCGACCTCGACCTCGACCTCGACGACCTGCTCGCTGCCGCGGTAATTCGGCAGAGTCAGCTTGTACTTCGACGCCAGCGCCGGGGGCACGAACCTGCCCCCGACGAAGTGCCTGCACCCTTCGGGAAGGTGCCTGGCCGCCCCGGGCTTGGGAGCGGTCAGGGAGACCAGCACGGCAGGGGAGATGGAATTGCAGCCAGAAGAAGTCGAAGAAGAAGAGGAGCTCAGAGGTCCGTCCTCGACGTCCCAGCCCGAAGGCACGTCGACGCTCACGACCGGCGGCGCCCCGGCTTCCTTAGTCATCGCCTCGATCAGCGCGTCGAAGGGCGGCCTCAGGGGTTTATCAGAGGAAAAAGAAAAGCCGAAGACGGCGTCGACGACGACGTCAAAGGCCGGGGACAGCGGGCGAGGCAGGGCGCCGGCATCGGAAATCAAGGGAACCCCAAAGCTCTCGAGCTGCTTGACGAGGCGAGCGTAGTGGGGTTCCCGGCTCGACTGGACAGGGTAGCAGACCTCCACCTCGTAGCCGAACAAGGCCAAGTGCCTGGCGGCGACGAGCCCGTCGCCGCCGTTGTTGCCCGGGCCGCAGACGACGAGCACTCGAAGCGGGGAGGAGGAAAGCGGGAAGGCAGAGGCGACAGCCTGGGCCACCGCCAGACCGGCGAGCTCCATCAGCTGGTCGAGCGAGAAGCCCGCTCCGTTTTCTTCATCGCCCATGAGGTCCCGGTCCAGGGCAGCCGCGTCGGACGCGGAGAGGTAGGTGGAGAAGGGCGACGAAGAAGAAGAAGCGGCAGCCATTTTGACGCGACACGCCAACGGAGAGCTTGAGGTTGAGATCAATGAAAACGCGCTCTTGCTTCTGGCGCTTCCGCTGCCTCTGCTGCTGCTGCTGCGGCTCGCCGAGGACGAGAGCGTGGAGATCGAAGAACAGGGGCTACGGGGAGTGCAGGCTGCTGCTGCCGCTCTGATGAGGACCGGTGAGAGGAAGCCGCGGAAGCGGAGGAAGAGCATTGGAGCGAGAGAAGGGGGGAAAAAAGTGAAAGACACAGTACAGATCAACGCTCACATCTCTCTCTCGAAAAAAGGAAAAAACCTCTTCCTCTCGCCTTTTCCGCTTTTTTGGCGTGCTCTTCTCGTGTGCGCGACCCCAACACCCTCTTCCCTTCAACAACAACCATGACCCAGACCGTCCGGATCCCGCTCGTGTCCAAGGACGTCGAGGACCTGCTCCTGTGGCGCTCGGTGCCCAAGTCCGGCGCGGCGCTCGCGGCCATCGCCACGGCCTACTTCGTGCTCGAGTGGTCTGGGCTCTCCGTGCTCGCGATCGCGGCCAACGGCGCGCTGCTGACCGTGTCCGTGGCGTTCGTGTGGAACAACGTGGCCGGGTTCATCGGGAAGTGAGTAGGATTTGAGGAATGGAAGGAAGAGGGAGAGGGAGAGGAAGAAGGCGGAGAAGGAAGAAAACGTCGATGGAAGGGATGGATGGCGCGCCCTCCTTTTTTTTCATCTGCACCTTCGCGGCGCTCTCTGTTCCCTCAGCAGGCCCTTGGCGTCGTATCCGCCACTGCCAGGCCCGTCTCGACGGCGGACTCTCGGACTGGTGCCTGCGATCGCTCCCGCTCAAAGGCGTCGAGAGCGTTCGAGGCGCCCCCACGCGCATCGGATCTCGCCGTCAACGCCTTTCTTCTCTCGCTCTCGTCGCTCACCAACAGAAATATCAATCAATGAATCCATCAATCAATCCCTTTCTCTCATCAACTTCCACAGGCCCGGCTTCCCCGTCCCGGCCTTCCTCAAGTCCGGAGTCACCGACGCGCAGGTCCGGACCGCCGCCGACGCGGCCGCCGTCTACGTGAACAAGGCCCTGGGTGAGTGGTGGTTTTTTTTCGATGCAAGGGAAAAAAAACAATTTTCTCGACGGAAGATGATTTCTCGACCTCTTGGACCTCCCTCTCACCTCCTCTTCTCTTTCCTGCCACCTCCACTCATAACAACTCTCCACCCCCAACTCCAAAACCAGCCTTCGCCTACCGCCTCGTCTCCGGAAAAGACATCATCCTCGCCGGACAGGCCGCCCTGGCCCTGTTCGCCCTCGGCAAGGTCGCCGCCTGGTTCACCTCGCTCGGCCTCGTCTTCGTCGCGGCCGTGCTCGCCTTCTCGGTTCCCAAAATCTACGAGCTGCGCAAGGGCGAGATCGATGGCTTAGCCGCCAAGGCGGCCGACCAGGGGAAGGCGCACTACAAGAAGTTCGTGGAGCCGTACGTGGCCAAGATCCCGCGCGCGAGCACGGCTGTCGGCGGTGGCGGCGGTTCGGCGGCGGCGGCGGCATCGGCGGCGCCGGCGAAGAAGGCCGAGTGAAAAACGAAAAAAGAAACGTTTTCTCAAAACCAACACTTGCCCTCCCTCCCTGACAATGAACGATTCTTAAAAAACAAAAGAGAGAAAGAGAGAGAGAGAGAAGAGCACGTGCTCGTCGCTTTTTTTTTTGAGTTGCTTTCGCCCCCAACTTTTTGTTATATCCTTAGGTGTCTTCGATTTCTTCCTTTTCATTCGTTTTCTTTTCTTTTTTTTACAGTTTCTCCTCCATCTCTCCTGCGTATCCCTTCAGACCACGGGCTCCTCGCGGTCGACGTCAGGCACCCACCTCTCGACGAGGCGCTCCTCCACCGTCACTCTGGAAAGAGCCTCGGCCGCAGAGAGCGAGAGCAGAGAGGAGGAGGGGGAGAAAGGTGGAGCTTCTCCTCCTCCTCCTCCTCCCGCCTTTCCGCCGCCTTTGCTCACTTGGACGTGCAGCAGCAGCAGCCGCTTCCCGACCTGCGCCGCGAGCCTGTTGCCGATCTCGACGTCGAGCCAGGTGAGGGCCCCCGCCTGGCGAGAGGGGGACTCTCTGGCGGTGAAGAAAAGAGGTTTGGCCCTTTTCGTCGTGTTTCTCGTTTCCTCCTTCGTCTCCTTCTCCTTCTCGTTCTCGTTCTCGTCGCTTTCTCCCTCTCCTCGCCTCACCGCCAGCACGCACACGTCCGCGTGCGAGCTCGCAGGGTGGCCCTGGTACAGCACGAAGTCGCAGCCGTAGCGTAGGCCCGAGCGGACGGTCCAGCCCTTGCACCGGAAGTGGTGGAATGCAGCGTAACTCCTCAAAAAGGCCTCGTCGTCGTCGTCGTCGTCGTCGTCGTCGTCGTCGTCGTCGTCGTCGTCGTCGCCGATACTGCTGTTGCTGGTGTTGCTGATTTGCGAACTAGCCTTGAGGCAGGCGTAGCGCCAGAGCTCCTCGCCTCCCATCTCCCTGGCGACGCGGGCCGGGGGCTCTTCTTCTTCTTGCTTCGCTGTTGTCGTCGTCGCCGTCGCCGTCGCCGTCGCCTCAGGAGCTGCTTCTTTTCCCTCCTCCTTCTTCGCCTCCTCTTCCTGCTCGACCACGACCCGCAGCGTGCCCAGCACGTGCACCAGGAACACGGCCTCCTCCAGGCTGAGCCGGACGCAGACGCCCGGTCCGCCCCTCTGCGGCGACACCGCGGCGGCCACGGCCTCGGCGCCGAAGACGGCCGCGGCGGCGCCGGCGGCGTCCGCCGCCGACCTCGCGCCCCCCGCCGGGGTGCCCACGCACGCACCGTCGAGGAGCTTGGCCGTGCGCTCGTCGGCGGGTACCCAGACGAAGCGGCCCTCGAGGAGGCCGAAGAGCGGCGTGGTCGAGAGGGCCGGGAAGAGCTTGGAGAGAGGTTTTTTTGTTTTCCCACCGGAGGAAGAGAGAGGGACGAGTGAGCGATTGCATGACGAAAACGAAATGCCGCCATTTCTGAAAGCGTTTGAGTGGCTTTTTATCGCTTCACTTGTGTTCTCAGAAGCGCTCATCATCAACAGTTTCATAGTAATTCGAATCAGGGCAATAGGAGCCGCTGAAAGGGTGCGAGAGAGCGGGCGATGAAAGCGGCTCGACGGCTAGATTGAAGAACCAAAATCCAACTCTCTTCCTTTACCTCGTTCGGCGTCGGTCCCTTGCGAGCCCACCGCTTCCGCTTCGAGCGGGGCTTCCACTCGGGGGTCATCTTGTTCTTGAGCGCAGCGAAAGTAGAAGAAGGGGCAAACGAGGGAGAAAAGAACGGGAAAGAGTTGTTGCTTTTTCAAATCGATGCCCCCCCCAATCGACTGCCGCTCGCTTTTTTACTCGGGCGGAAGAAATGAAAAAACAAAACCTCTTCTTCTCTCTCCCGATTCTGAAAACCCCGCCACGCCGAAAAAGGAAAAAAGTGAGTCTAGTTCGACTGATGTTACATTTTTTTTTAAAGAAAGAATCGAGAGGAAATCGTCACCGCTGCTTCTTCGCCTCCTCTCCTGTTGTTGCTGCTGCTGCTGCTTCCTGTTCCGCGGCCGCCTTTGCCGCCGCCTCGAGCGCCTTTCCTTCCGCTCCAGCTTCGGCCGCCGTCGCTGCCCCTCTGACCACCGCCGCGGCCACCTCTGCCTCTGCGGCCAGCTCCGACGCCGTCAGCCTCCTCGTGATCCTCGGGAAATTCAAAGAAGAAGAAGAGGAAGAAGAAGAAAAACACAGAGGAGAGAGCCCCTTTTTCTTTCTGCTCTCCTCCTCGTTCTCGGCGCGGACGGCCCTCACGATGACCAGCCCGGCCTCTAGTGCGATAGCCAGCACCAGCCCTATCAGACCACCAATAAAGCGAGCAGCCGGGTGCTTGCTGTCGTCGGGAAAGAGCGCGCGGGCCGCTACGAAGCCCGCGGCGAAGCCGGTGCCGGCCGAGGCCGCCAGCGCCAGCCCGGCGACGGAGGCCGAGCCGGCGAGCGACGAGGAGAGGCCCTGTCCGGAGCGGGAGGCAGCCCGCCTCTCGTTTTCGGTCAGGTCGGAGACGCAGGCGTCGTAGGCGGCCTGGTCGGAGGCGTCCTGGAGGGCCTGGAGCCTCACCGCGAGGGCGGGATCTTTGGGCTTGTTGTGGATGGTGCTGTTGTTTTCGTTCCTCTTCTTTGTCGCCGCCGCCTCTGCTTCTTCGTCTGTCTTTGACGACCTTTTTCCGTTCAGAGCCTCTTCGAGGCTCGGTGCCTTTTCGATCCCCTTGGCTACCCCCAGGGCACGGTAGACGGCCCTGAGGCCCTCGAACGAGGGAGCGGAGGAGCCAGAGAGGTCGAGGGCGAGCTTGCGGATCGACTGTTTTGGTTTTTTTTTTTGAAGAGGAGGTCGAGGTCGAGGGTTTTTGAGATCAAACGAATGCAAAAGAAGCGAACCTCTCTCTGCGCCGCTTCTTCTCTTCGCTCTATCCACACGCACCTGCGGCAGCGATGCGTCCTGCGAGGCCTGCTCGAGGTCCGCGATCAGGCGCTGCGTGGGCACGCACGCGCCCCCGAGCGGGCGGCCGAGCGCGTCGTCGCCTCCCATTTTCGATGCAAAGAGAGAGAAAAGTGAGAGATCGAGCTTTTTTTGTTCTTTTTTTTCAAGTTTGAGTTTCTTTTTTCTTTCTCTTCTATTTAGAGCAGCGCCGCCACCGCGGCGTCCCTGGCCCTCGCCGACCTCCGCGTCGTTTCGGCCAGGTCGTCCAGCGCCGAGTCCCACTCGTTGTTGGCCGCTGACGAGGAGGAAGGAGAAGCAGAGGAGCCCGGATCAACCCCGGCGACAGCCTCTGCCGCCTGCGCCGCGCGCGCCCGGTCCGAGGCCGGCGCCGCCGCGTCGGGCACCCTCCGCAGCAGGGCCTCCGCCACGGGCTCGGCCGCGGCCCTGCCCCCGGCGCGCAGCAGGGCCGCCAGCGCGTCCGCGGCGTCCCGCACCCTCTGGCGCGGCAGGGCGCCGAGCGCGCCCGCCAGGAGCAGCCTGGCGAGCCCTCCGGCGCGAGGGAGCAGCGCCTCGGCGGCCGCGCGCCGCCCGGCCTCGCCGGCATTTTGCAGCGTCGAGGGCAGGCAGGCCCTCTCGACTAAATGCATCGCCGAGCAGCACGCGTCCCTGTGCTGGAGCAACAAACCGCGGGCCGCGACGTCCAACAAAGCCCCACCGGCGGAGAGAGGCGGCGCGAGCGTGGCCGAGGGGGCGTAGGCGAGGGCGCGGGCCGAGAGCAGGAAGACGTCGTCGGCGAGGTCGGGCCTCTCGCGCGCGGCGCGCTCGTCCGGGACCGCCGCGACAGCCGCGGGCAAGACCGAAGAGAGCAGCGAGACCACCGCCGCCGCGATCTGCTTCTCGCTCTCGTTGGTGGTATTCTCACCTTCTACGACGCGGCACGCCCCGCCGAAGGTCTTGACGAGCTCGGAGGACACGTAGAGGAACGACGAGGCCCCCGTCGCGGCGAACCAGCGAGGCAGCGCCGCGGCGAGCGCCGGCAGCAGCGGCGCCGCGGCGTGCCTCGCGGCCTTGAGGCCGTGCTTGACGAGGCGGCACCACTTCTCCGCTGCCGCGGAGGCTTCCTTGTGCGTCGGGTCGTTGTAGAAGGGAGTAGGAGCGGCGACGGCGCCTCCGTTGTTGTCCGCTGCCGCGGTCGAGGACGAAGCGGCCGCCGCTGCGGCGCTCTCCGCCGCGGCCCCCAGCGACGCCGCGGAGGCCATCCCTGCTTCCGCCAGCGGCCACGCCCTCGCCAGGGCGGCGGCGGCGGCCTGCGCGTCGGTGCAGGCCCTCAGCAGGGCCGTGAGCCTGTCGGCGAGCATCAGGGCATTGGAGCGGTGCTGCTGCGCCGCGGCAGCAGCGGAAGAAGAAGCGGCGGCGGTGGCAGCTGCCCCTCCTCCATGCTGCGCGAGGAGCTGTTGCTGCTGCTGCTCGGCAGCGGCAGAGGCGGAGAGCTCCGCGGCCAGGGCGCGTTCCAGGGGCTGGGACAGCCTCTCGACGGCCTGTGGCGCCGCCGTGGGGCCCAGGGCACAGGCGGCGATGACGGCGGCCTCGGTGATGAGCTGCACCTCTGCCTCGCCGAGGCATTCCAGACTGGAAGAAGAGGAGCTCTCATCGCCGGTCTCATTGCTTCCGTTGGCCGCCGACGACGACGACAACCTTCTCCCTCCTCCTCCTTCTTCGCTCCCTCTGGCCCTCGCCTTCCCTTCCGCGAGCGCCCTCAGGTGCAGGTCCGCCAGTGGGGCGGCGTAGACGCCAGCCCTGCGACCTGCGGCGGAGGCGACGCGGCACAGCGCGGAGGCGGCGGCGGGCGCGGCTTCTCGCAGCGAGAGAGCGTCGACGAGCATCTGTAAAAGGGATCGCTCTATCGCCTCCGCGGGAGGAGGGACCGCGCCTTCGCTGGCACTGATTCCTGCTGCCTCCTCCGCGTCGACAGAGTCGGAGAGCCAGCCCGAGTAGGCGGCGACGAGGTGGGCGGCGGTGGCTTGCAGACGTCCAAACTCCTCCTCCTCGCCCTCTTCGTCCTCGCGCGACCTTGGTGCAATCGCCGTCGCCATAGCTTTCAATGGCCTCTTCGGCAGCGAAGGTAGCGAAGAGAGCAGCGAGGACAGCAGCGGATCCCTCGGCGGGATCAGGGAAGAGCTCGTTGAAGTCGACGAAGAATAAGAATACCCATTGCTTGAAGAAGAAGAGGGCTTGGCGACGACGACCTCTCTGGCGATGGCGCGCACGCAGAAGAGCGCCGCCTCTGCGGTCCTCCAGCAACCAGGGCTCCCGCCCCCGCCCGCCGCCACGGCGGCCGCGACCTCTGCCAGCGGCGCCGACAGCAGCTCCAGCGTCCTGCGCCCTCCAAGCACCGTGGCGGCGTCCTCGAGCGCGTCCGAGGCCGCGGCGCGAGAGCGGCGGAAGTCGGCGCGGTCATCATGACGCCAGCGGGCGACGGCGCGCGGCGACGGCCAGCGCGCCCGAGAGCGCACTGCCGCCACGAGCCTCTCGAACGCGGGGACGAAGGGAGAAGAGGCGCTTCTGCTGCTGTTGCTGCTGCTGCTGTCGTCATTGTTGCCGTTGCCATTGCCGTTGCTGGCGACGACGCTCCTCGCGAGCCGGTGCCAGAACACCAGCCCGCTGCCCGCGACGCGCTCGTCGGGGTGCTCTGCGACTTCCAACAGAGCCTCCACTGGGGCCCTGGTCAGCGTGTCATTGGGATCGCTGCACGCGATGGCCTCGACGAAGGCCTCTCCCACCTCGGCGAAGAGGCGGGCCATGCCCGCGGCGGCGTCGCCGTCGTCGTCAAAGTCGGCGGCGGCGGCGGCAGAGGCGCCGGCGCCGCGCGGGGAGCCTCCGGCCGCCTCTGCTCCTCCGTGTTTTTTTCGGCTTCCGCTTCCGCTTCCGCCGCCGCCGTCGTCGTCGTCGTCGTCGAGCCCTTCAAAGGCCGCAGCGGCGCGCCTGCTGGCGACCACGAAGCGCGGCCTCAGGCTCATTATCGCCGGGAGCAGGAGGCTGACCAGGGGCGCGGCTGCGGGGTCGGGCACTCCGGAGAAGCACCCGCAGCTGTCTCCTCCTCCGCTTGCTCCCGCTCCCGCTCCTGCTCCCGCTCCTGCTCCTGCTGCTGCTCCTCCGGGAGCGCAGCAGCATTTCGCAACGAGCTCCATCGCGGCGTCCACCGCCGCACCGAAGGACTCCGAGTCGCCCAGAGCGCGCAGAGTGGCGGCGACGAGCGGGGAAGAGGCGAGGGCGGCGGCGGTGACGCTTGAAGCCTGAGGAGGGGCGAGACCCCCGTTTTCGCTCATCCCTCCTCCGACGACTCCGCTCGAGAGCCGCAGCCACGCGGCAAAGGCCTCCAGGATCGCCTCCCCGTGCGCCTCTCCGTGAGGGCCCGCAGCTGCGTTCTCGAGCGCGGCCAGCGCCGCGGGAACGGACGCGGCCGCCTCGGCGCCGAAGGCCCTCCTCCTCGCCGGAGGAAGCGAGGGGCGCGGCGCCTCTGCCTCCTGCGGGAGCACCGTCAGGAACTCGAGCATCGCTGGCAGGCCCGCATCGGAGGAGGAGGAGGAATTCGGGTTCGGATTCGTAGCGGCAGAAGGCAAGAGGGGCACGCCGAGACGCTCCGCGAGCCAGGGCACGGGCCCGACCGTCATGACGCTGCCTCCTGCTGCTGCGACTTCGTTCGGGGAACCCGAAGAACTTATCGTCGACGAAGACCTCCACTCGGCCGCGGGGAGCGCCGCTGCCAGACTCGCCAGCGCCAGAGACAGCTGCGTCCTCACCGGCGGCGCCCCCCTCCCGAACGCCAGCAGCAAGCCCGCCAGCGAGTCCCGCAGCGAAGGCAGCGCCTCGGCCGGAAGCTCTTCGACGTCGTGTTGGACTTTCGTCCGCAGCGTCTGCGCCGCGAGGTAGTGCGCCTCCATCGGCATCGACGGGTCGTGTAACAGCGCGTCCGCCTCCCGCCACGCCTGCTGCGAGACCTGCCACCGTTCGAGCCAGGCGCCTGCGGCCTTGCGGGAGGCGTCGTCAGGGGCGTGGTAGAGGGCCGCGATGGCCTGGAGGAGCGGGGAGGAAGAAGAAGATGAGGGATCCATCGTCCTCCTTTGAAGCGAGAGAGCGCGTCGATGGAGAGAGCGAGTGTCCGATTCTTTTCCTTCTGGCTCCTGCCTCCTTCTCTCCTTCGATCCGCGATGCGGAGACCCGTGCGCTGGCTGTTTTCAGCCGGGTTGGGTGTGCTCAGGTGGACAGAGAGGGAGAGAAAGAGGTGGAGAAGCGAAGAGAGAGAGGGAGGGAGAAGACGTGTGTCTCCTTTGATCGAAAAAAGAAAGAAAAAAGAAACAGACGAAAAATGATGAAAAAGAAAAAATCTTCTTCACTTCACTTCTTCTTCTTTCTCTCTTCTTCGATAACGCCTGACGATGACCGCGGCAGCCTCGCCCCTTGCTCCTCCTGTTCTTCCCTCCCCCTCCTCTGCTCCACCTCCAGAGACGCAGAGAGAAGAAGAAGAAGAAGAAGAAGAAGAAGAAGAAGAAGAAGAAGAAGAGCAACATCAAGACCTCCAAACCTCTTCTTCACCTTCTTCTTCTTCTTCATCTTCTCTCGCCGCCACCGCAGCGCTCGTCGTCGAGGAGGCGGAGGCCCCGCGCCGCTGGGCCCCCCCACGGGAGCGCCGCGCGCTGCGCAGGCTCCCGCAGGGCAAGCAGATGGAGAGGGAGGAGCTGCAAGGTGCCTTGGAGCTGGCCTTCGAAAAAAGCCCGGCGCTGCGAAAGGAGCTCGGAGGGGAGGTGGAGAGGTTGTTGAAGGAGGAGAAGAAGAAGAAGAAAAAGAGAGAAGACGAGAAAGAGAAAGAGGCGAGGAGGTGCCTCGCTGCGTGCCTTCGCGCGGCCGCGTTCCTCTCCGTGGGGGATAGCGAGCAGGCACTGAAAGTGCGTTTAGTTTTTTTTTTGTTGATTCTATGAGAGGCCGGGAAAGAGAGAAAAAGAAACGGGCGCTTGGCTCACTCATAACTCCCGCAAAACAAAAATCGAAAAAAAACGAAAATCGAAAAAAAAAAATCTCAGGACGCCCGGGCCGCCGCCTCCCGCGCTCCTTCTTCCAAACCAATCCGCGCCGCCTCTTCGGCTCTGCTCGCCTCCGCGCTCGAGGCCTCGGGCGACAGGAACTCGGAGGCCCTGCTCGAGTGGCTGCGGTGCCTGAGCAGCGGCGGCGGCGGCGACGACGAGCAGCTCGGAGAGAGGCGGCAGGAGGAAGCCAAGGCTGCGGTCGAGAGGCTTCGGCGGCGCGTGCCGGCCTCGCACGCCGAGGCAGCTTCTGAAGAAGAAGATTTCGCGCTCGCCGCCCGTTCCCTGTCCTCGCTTCTCGCGGCAGACGCGCAGGATGCTTTGCCCGAGGTGCTGCGCCCCAGGCCCAAGTTCTATCACTACTACCGGTGGACGACGAAGCGGATCAAGGTGAGAAAGGGAAAAAAAGAAAAAAAAGGAACAGGTGAAAGAACAAAAAAAACAAGGTTTAAGAAATACAGGGTTGAGGGCATTTTTTTCCTTTCCTTTTTGCTCTTCTTTTTTTTCTCCCTCATTTAAACTCACCGCCTTCCACTCTTTCTTCTTCCCTCCCTCCAAACAAAAACGCGCGCAGGCGGCCAACGGCGGCCTCTTGCCCCCGCCAGAGGTGCTCCGCGCGCTGCTCGCCGCCCCGGCGGGCGACCTCGACGACCTGCTGTCCCACCCTTCTGCCTCGGCCGCGGCCGTCGCCCGGCTGACGCTGGAGTTCGACAGGGGCGGCACGAGGGCCCTGGAGGCGGCGCACCTCCCGAGGCTGAGCTGGGAGGAGATGCGGGAGGTGCAGGCGTGGAGGGAAGGGAAGGGAATCGAGAACGAGGAGGAAGAAGTGAAGGCGCTGGAAGGAGGGAAAGAGGAGCGAGCGAAAGAGCTGCAGCAGCTCCCGGCGCCTCTTCCTCCTTCTGCTGCTCCCGCTTGTGCTCTCAACGACGACGACGACGACGATTCTGCAGAGCTCGACCTCGACGCGCTCGACTTTTAGGTTGTAATTCAGAACAGTTTTTTGGATTGTTTCACAGCAGTTTCAAAAAAGAACGAACAAAAAAACTTCTCTTTTTTCTTTCTACCTCCGACTGCTCCCACCACCTCCACCCCCTCCGTTCCCTCCGCGCCCGCCCTTCCTCGACCGCAGCGCCACGTTGGCCAGCCTGCTCAGCCCCTGCAGGTAACTCTCCACCTCCCGGGCCTCCCTCGACGTGAGACCGGCGTCGTCGAAGACCGACCGCTCGACGTCGACCGTCACTCTTTTCCCCGACGCGAGCGTGAACTCGATCCCGGGAGCCAGCCCCGAGCGCGTCAATCCATTGCTGCTTCCTCCTGCTCCGGTGGGTTTCAGGATCGTGAAGATGGTGGCTCCCCCGTTGTTGTTCTGTGACATTGGCTGCGCGAAGGCCCTCGTGGCCCCCAAGGCTCCTCCCCCCTTGGCCGCCGTCCGCAGCACGCCGCCGTCCTCGAACCGGGCGAGCGGCGAGCCGTTGCGCGAGAAGAAGATCTCTCCCGCGGCAGGCTCCCTCTTGGGCTCGAAGAACAGAGCTCCCTCTCGGTTTTCTCCTCCTCCATGAGCTGCTTGCCTCTTCAGGGGGCGAGGAGGGGAGGAAGGGCTCGCGTCGTCGCCTCTGCCGTCGCTGCTGCTGCGGCGCCTCGCGCCGCGGTTCTTGTCGCCCTCTCTTCCCTTTTCTGTTTCTTCTTCCTTCTGCGGTTCCGAGGAGATCATCACGCGCTTGCGCGCGGGGGGGTGCGGGTTGGAAGGGGAGGCGGCAAAGTTCGCCGCCGCCGCCGCCGCCGCCGCGCGGAGCGAAGGGGGAAGCGGAGGGCGAGGGGCGGCAGCAGCGACGGGAGGAGCGGGGAGAGAAGACGAAGGAGCTTCCGCCGCGGTCGTCGCCGTCGTGGTTGCCGCTGTGGTCTCTTCTTCTTCTCGCGCGACAGCAGCAGCAGGAGGAGCCCTGCCCGCCGCCGCCGCTGCCATGTCCCCGCCAAACTTGTACATGAGAGTCTCGAAGAGCATCTTGCGGACCTGAGTGGTAGTTTTGAGAAAACGGACAAAGAGAGAGGAAGAGAGAGTCGAAAGCGCGTGTGAGAGAAAAATATGTCTTTGACGATGACGGAAAAAAACCCGAAAAAAGCTCGAGAGAAAAAAAAGAGACAAACCTGCGTCGGGAGGCGGAGCAGCTGCGCTTCCATCCTGCGGTGCATCTCCTCGTGCTGGCGTTCCCCGAGGGGCACGAGGACGTCGTGCATGCGCCTGTCGACTGTTGAAAAGTGGGGAATTGGAGGTGCAGAGTCGGGGTTGAGAAAAAGAGCGAAAAACGATAAAGGTCGAAAAGGTCGAGGTCGACGAAGCAATGCGCGCTGCTCTCTCAAAAACGGTTTCGCCTTTTTTTTCCGCCTTGCCATTTCTCCCTCAAAACCCTCACCACCTCCTCTTCCTTACCCTCTGCATCGATGCGCATCACCTGAGCATCAACCTTGCTCTTGAATTCGGGACAGAGGCGGGAGAGAACGGCGGCGGGAGCGAACGGAGTGGCGCTCTCGACTTCGTCAATGCCGCCGTCGGCGTCGAGCTCGTTGAATCGCTGGAGCTCGCTGTTGAGGGCCGTGGCCGCCGGCTTGGCGCGAGCAGCAGGGGCCTTGCGCCTGGCTGCTGCTGCACGTGGAGGCATAGTAGGGAAGGGAAGAGAGAGAGAGAGAGAGGGAAAGAGAGAGAGCCAGGAACGACGCGCGCGCGCGACGGAGAGAGAAGAAAGAAGAAGAGCAAATTGAACTCTGTTTTTTCTTCTCTCTCTCTCTCTCTCTCTCTCTCTCTCTCTCTCTCTCTCTCGCTCTTCGCTCCTTCTTCGCCACTCTCGACCCCAACAAGCTCCCTCTCTCCCTGTCTCCTCGCTCCCCTCGTTTTTCCATGCTCGACTCCTCCGAGTCCAAGCTCGTCGCCGCGGTCCTCCTCCTCTACGCCGCCCTCGGGGCTGTCGCCTTCTCTCTGATCAGGTCCTCGCCCAGGCACGGGGGAAACGTCTTCCTCGGCGGCGGCTCGGCCGCAAAGAGGGATTGAAAAAAGAAAACCGAGAAAAATAGTTCGATTTCTCTTTCTTCTTGTTTTTTTTCTTCTCGTCACAGAATCATCTCTTCGAAGGCCAATGATGAGGATCAGCGACGACTACCACGCCCCGGAGCTGTCCGGAAGGAAGGTGCGTTGCGTGTTACAGATCGAGGAGAAAGGACGGGAGACGGGGAAGGAACGAATTGCCGCTGCCGTCGTCGCCGCCTCCGCCACCCCTCACCTTCTCACCTCTTCTCACCTCTTCTTCCTTCTCCTTACTCCTCTTCCTCCAACTCCGTTTTCAGAAGCGCCAGCTCCTCCACGAGCAGGCCGTGCGCGCTGCGGCCAAGGTCACCGACCCCTTCCGGTGCGTCGAGCGACTTGCGGGAGCCACGAGCGCGGAGATCAGGCGGCTGGCGGCCAAGGACGCCGCAGCCTCGGCCGCGACGGCGGCAGCCGCCGCCGGCGTGTCGCTGCTCGCTCCGTCTTCTTCTTCCAACGCCACTTGCTCCGTGAGGCTCGGCAAGCTGATCATCGGCGGTGCGCTCGTCGACGAGCCCTTGAGGGTTGACTTGAAAGCGCTGGCGGCGGTGCTGCCGGCGCACGTTGTCGGCTGCTTGCTCTCCGGCGGGGACAGCTTTCTCTCCGACGAAGACGACGACGACGGCGACGACGACGGAAGCGACGCCGAAGAGAATAAAGAAGACGAAAACGCAACGGCGCTGAAGAAGGAGCCGGCTCCTCCGTCAAACGCGCCCGTGCCCCTGCCGGCTCTCGGCAGCGCCGCCCCTCTCTCTTCCTCCCTTCCCCATCCCCCTCCCCCTTTATCCAGCTTCGCGCGATGGGCCGGCGGCCTGACCCCGGCTCGCGTCTCCGCCTCCTGCTCCGCCGAGCACGCCGCGCGGGCGCTCCGGCTGCTCGCGGCGATAGCGCACGCCGCCGACGCGGCTCCGGGGGTCTTTGCCGGGCTGGCCGAGGTGACGGACGACGGGGCCGTGGTCGCGTTTGCGGCGGCTGCGGCGGCGGGAGGAGGTGGAGGCGGCAGCAGCGGCGGCGGCGACGCGGCGAGGAAGAAGCAAAAGACGGCTGCTCCGGCAGGAGGGAGCCCCGCAGCGGCTCCCGGCGGCAAGCGCCGCGCCAACCCCTTCCGCGTCGCCCTCGTCGACGCTCTGGCGCTTTCTGTCTGCGCCGTCGCGAGCTCGTGCGGCAGCAGCAGCAGCGGCGGTGGCGGCGGAGAAGGAGGAGAAGCAGAAGCACAAAGCAAAACAGGCCTCCTCGCCGCGGCGGCCTCGGCAGACGCCACCCAGAGGAAGCGTGCTCTCTCCTGGGTCTCTCTCGTGCCGGCCGCCCTCGACGCGGCCTTCTCGGCCCTGGCCCCGCGCGTGCCCTCTGCGGGCGCCTCGAACCAGCAGCAGCAGAATAATCGGTATTCGGTTTTGGAAGACCCGGACGCGCGGGCGAGGGCGGCGGCCCTCGAGGTGCTGTCTTCCCCGAGGGCCTCTGCTGTCGTCCCGGCCGTCGCGGACGGCGTCAGGGCCGGGGTGCTCGCGACCAGGGCCGCCCTCGAAGCCTGGAAGAAGGAAGCGGCGTCGACGAACCCCTCCCCTGCGCGCGCGAACGCCCTGGCTGGGTCGGTGACGTCGCTGGCGTTTGCAGCCGGGGCAGGGCTCGAGGAGCTGGGTAAAGCTCTCTCTGTCCCCCTCTTCTACGCGGGATTCGCGTCGTGGGACCCTTCGCTGGCAGGGCTGGTGCGCTGCGTCTCAGAGGCGGCTGCTCTGGCTCCCGTGGGCTTTCACGCAGCGGAGCACGAGAGGCGAGAAGAACGAGAGAGGAGGAACGACGGCGACGGCGGCGCGACGAACGACACAGCGACGCTCCCGTTCGCCACCAGGACGGCGCTCGACCTCCTCGCCGCCCGCGGGCTCGCGCTTTTCGTGGCCCTGTCCGAGCTGGCTGAGCCCCCCTTCCTGGACGTCGTCTTCGAGAGCGCGGACGACGACGGAGAAGGAGGAGAGAAAGGGAAGAAGAAAGAGAAGCAAGAGAAGATGAAACCTTCGATTCGTCCCGCCGCCATCTTCACCGCCGACGCCGCGCTCGAGGCCGCCGCGCGCGCCCTCCGCAGGCCCGCCGTCACCGCCCTCGACCCGCCGACCTCCGCCGGCGAGGGACACCTGGCCTCCGCCGCCCTCGCCGCGGCCGAGCTCCTGACGGACGACTCCAACCACCGCGCCGTGGCCGCGGGCCTCCTGGCGCCCGCGCTCGCAGAGGCCCTCAGCTCCCCGCCGCCGCTGTTCGCGTCTTCGTGGTGCTGCGGCTCCGACGGCGCCGCCCGACACTCTGCCGACGCCGTCAATCCCCTCGACGGCTCCTCGCCGCTGGTGCTGGCGCCGCCGACGCCCGAGGCGGTGGGCCGGGCGCTGACGCTCGCGCGCGTTGTCGAGGTGCTGCGGCCGGCGCTCGTCGCGAAAGCTGCCGAGGCGGCGAGGGCGGCTGCTGCAGCGGCTGCGAGAAACAGCAGCGGCTCGGCCGCAAACAGCGGCGCGCGGACTGACTCGGCGCGGGTCGAAAGAGAGAAAGCCGCGGCCGCCGCCCGGGGCGCTACCTCCGCCGCGGGGCGGTGCCTGGCCCTCTTCAAGATCCTGGGCAACATGCAGGTGGAAGACGACGGCGGAGGAGAGGAAGAAGGCAGCAACAGCAACGGCGGCGGCAGCGAGCCCGCGGCGAGGAAGCTAGTGCGGGAGCTGGTTCGCAGGGCGGTGGCGGCCGAGAAGAGCGAAGGAGGGGGTCGAGAAGGAGGAGGAGCGAAGGAAGAAGAAGCAGGAGCAGAACAGCAACAGCAGCAACAACCTCCTCCTGCACCTCTCACCGCCGTCGGGGCCTGCACCACCGCCCTCATCAACCTCCGCGCCCTCTCCGCGGCGGCGGCGCGCCTGCGGAAAGCCGCGGAGAAAGGAGCAGCGGCGGACGCGGGCGCCAACCCGGACGGCAGCGGCGCCTTCCTCTGGTACGCCGACGACCTCCTTACCTTGGGCGAGCAGCAGCTGCTTGACGGCCTGGCCGAGGGCGTGAGGAGGAGCGCCGCGGAGGTGGACGACGCAGCAGCCGAGATGAGTTCGGCGGCGGGGGCGACGGGCGGCGGCGGGTTCTCTTCTTCCGCTCCTTCCGAGTTTCACGCCGAGGTCGTTGATATTTTGAGGAGCGGATGAAAGTTTTTTTGTTTTTGAACTTTCTTTTCTCTTCTTCTTTTTCATTCATTTATCTTCGTTGTCATCTCCTCGCAGGAAGGGAAAAGTTTTTTTTATGTAATCTCACAGTTTTGGCTGAACGGGAAAAAAGGGGAAATCTAGAAAGGTGGCGCAGGGGGGGGGAGGGTTCAGAAAGGCGCTCTTTTTGTTTTTGGGCTTTGTTGTTTGTTTGGTGGTTGTTTTTCTATCTATTTTCCTTTTCTCTCTCTCTCGTTCTCAAAATCGTTCTTGTCTCTCCATACACCACCACCAACCATCACCATCATTTCTCACTTGCCGTAAACCTCGGCAGCAAACGCCTTGGCCTCAGCCACGCCGTGCTCGTAGATAGCGGTCGCCGTCGTTTGGTTGGCTTTACCGAACAGTAAGCCTTTGAACTCGCAGACCGAGATCGGCATCGGCGTCCTCTTGCCCGGGTTGATCGCCCAACCCGGGAACCCCACGGGGGGCACCGCGTGCCTCTCGTGCAGCACCAGCAGGTCCAGGACTTCCGGAACGGCGCACCGGTGGCGCCTCATGGTGACCCTGTCCCTGGCGGGATCCAGGGGCCACTGCGGCCCGTAGCCCACCAGCGGCCTCGCCTGCAGGCCCCAGACCGGAGGGATCATCACGCTCTCGTCGCAGGTCGAGCCTCCGCCCGAGGAGTCGGGCCTGGTCAGAGGGACCCAGCCGTGCGGACCGAAGTGCGTCGCCGTCACGGTCACGCAGGGGCTGGCCTCGGTGGCGTTGATGCACAGCTGGTTGGTCGAGGCCGTGAACCCGCCGTCGATGAAGGCCCGGCCGTCGACCTCCTTGTAGGTCTCGGGCGTGATCGCGCACGGGACCGACGACGACGCCATGACCTTGCTCGCGAGGTCTTGCACCGACGAGAAAGGGGCCATCGGCCAGGAGCGCTGGGCGTAGTAGAAGAGAGGGGAGACCTCGGAGGCCCAGACCTGCGTCGTGGCGGAGACGTTGGCGAGGGCTACCTCGGGGACGAGCTTGGCGACGGTTTCCTGAGAGGGAATTTTTTTTTTCGAAAGTGAGTTTTTTTCTTTTCCAAAAGCCGCTTACGTTTTTTTTCTTTCTCTCTCTCTCTCTCTCTCTCTCTCTCTCTCTCTCTCTCTCTCTCTCTCTGTGTGTGTGTGTGTGTGTGTGTGTGTCTTTTCCTCAAATTGTAAGAAAAGCGTACCCCGACCACGTCGAGGGGCC
>Ga0210003_1000493_pt1 | contig 35551 bp, 51 predicted proteins | sample LantaG_FD_182804 | JGI IMG/M metagenome (GOLD analysis project Ga0210003, IMG submission 182804) | Deep subsurface microbial communities from Baltic Sea to uncover new lineages of life (NeLLi) - Landsort_02402 metaG (SPAdes) (version 2) | ecosystem: Environmental > Aquatic > Marine > Oceanic >...
TCAAAAATTTCCTTGTGGTTCTTTACAGATAATATTTTATGATTTTTACTTTTCGAATTCCAGCGAAGAGAGTGTTTTACCAGTGATTTTTTCAAATTAATTTCCCCTTTTAATATTTCTTTGCTTAGTCAGTATTATTTCTTCACTTGACCAACAGTTTCAGAAACTGATATTGAAGTGTCTGGCTTTTCTAATTCGTCTTTGATATTCCTTAATTTCCATTCAACACTACTAATCGTGTTTCTAGCTTTAGGCTAGGGGTAGTTGACCTCTAAGTCAGAAAGAAAACGGTTCGCATCACTTAACATTATCAAAATCTTTGCTTTGTCCATAATACCCCTCTTAAGTTATCTTCAAAAAGACATTTCTGTATTTGCCAACCGATTAATAATTTTTAATTTATCAGCATCGGTTAAAACATAAAACTCTACACTATTCTTGTCGGTCTCTGACATTTCACGAAATCCAAATCGACGTGGACCATTGTCACCATATTGGAATAAACTAGAAATTAAAATGTCATCCTCAAGAGTTTGAAGTTTTAAATATAATGGAGATGTATCAATGTCATTTTCAACAAAAATAATTCCATTAGACATCTTCATCAAATCACTAAACCCAACCAAATCATTTTCAGGTTTTTTAATGGCAGTACAAATATCTTTAAAAATTTCTCTGTCAATATCCCAATATTCGTTACCATCACAATCATCTAATAAAATCGCACCATTTTTAATAGCAATTTCTTCTTCGCGTGTGTAATCTTCCATAAATTCTCCTAAGTTATATATGTCTTAATTTAATATAGTCAACAAAACAATAAAAACAACCTTCATGTCCATAAATATTTTCGAATTTTAATTATTCTAATAAGCATGTCTGTCTCTTCATCATTTAACTTTTTTTCTAAATCATTTAACTCTTTAAAAAGAACTTTAGATTTTTCAGATGCCGGATCATTAAGTTTCATTAAATCATTAATAGGATCTTCGTCGTCATTTCCAAATGTTTCTGAATGCCACTCATGTAATTTTTCATCTATTTCTTTCTCACGATTGTTATAATCTTTCCACCAATCATAAATCTCAATAATTTCCTTTTTTACAAATTTTGACTCTACGTCACTATCCCAATCAATTTTTTCAAAACAACGCTCTTTATCGACATAATCAACAAGAAGACACATTACTCCATGTAAAATTTTAGAGTCTGTATCCCACCATTCCGTCTCTTTCAGTCCTGTATCAATTAAATAATATTTTTTAATAAATCTATTTCTTGTTCCATAAAGAAAACGTCTTAATGAATATAATTTCATATCATAAAGTACAAAATCCCAAAATTTTTCCCATAATGTCATTTTTTCATCATAATCAAAATTTATTTTTTTAGGGGTGTTCATCTTTTTTCTTTCTAATTATAAGTTCCATCGCATGATTCGTCATCCAGAAAACTTTTCCAACACCTTTGTGCATTAATAGATTGCCAAAATGCTCTTTCTGCACCACATTGGTCGCACCTCTCTCTTTTCTTTTCCTCTAGACATTGTAAACAAAAATCCCCTTCAGTAATTGTAAGTACGGGCTCTTTCCCGCAAAGAATACAAGATTTCCCAAAAGTTAAATCTGGGTAAATATTAATTTCTTTTAATTTATTTTGAATTTCTTCAATAGTTGCATCACCATTTCTTTTCTTTTCCATTAAAAGCCTCCTTGTCCGCCATATCTGTAGTAATTGTATTAACTACTGTTTTTTGATTTACTAATCGTTCTATATTATCAATTCTTTCTTCAATTTGTACAATTTGTTCCGATTTAATATTTTCATTTTCACCAACCGGCACAGGTGAACTTCGTCCAGTACAAAGTAGAACAACTATCAGCCATCCCCATCCCTCTTTGTCGTTATAAGCTAAATATATAATACCAAGAACTGCTGCAATGTTGAAAAAATCTATAATCATTATTTTTTCCTATCAATGTTGAAAAGTTAATTTAGTTCATTTTTAGACCAAAGCTCGTACCAACGTCTATTGCAATCCCATTCAAAAACACAACGTTCATTTTTATTCTTGAAATCTTCACACGAAAAATCTCCATAATGTTTTTTAACTAATTTTGCCAAATTAATAATTGCTTCTTCAAATGTGAGTCCACCAACGTCAAGGTCTATATCGTGACAATGCTGAACTTGTTCCATAATGCCTTCCGTAAGATCTTTCGTATATTCTACACATCCTGTTTCAAGCCAAACTTCAACATGATCAACCTTCCACGGTTCTCCATAAAATTTTTCATATTCTATTTCTATACTTCGATATGATGAATCGTCATTTCTATCGTCTTCCTCTGCTTCTAACCAATATTGTTCAAACAACTCCGGGTCTAAATCTCTTTCATAAATCGTAATTCCTTTATGGTCTCCGGGTAATAAAATCCCCCTAGAACAAGTTTCAACTACCATAACATTTAGTGAGTTTAGAAACCATCCACCAAAAGCTGGATGGTTGCAAAGAAAATTGTAACTATTTAAAAAATCTGACATTATTGCTTGATCGACCATATCTTTCTCCTGCTTAATTTATTTTCAAATGAAAATTTTTAAAAGATATAACTAACACTTTGCTCTGCCCACCCTGCAAAATCAGAAATATCTTGAGCAAAATAATTATCTGAATAATGCATTAAATACATTTTTTGCTTAATCTCGTCAGGTAATGTTTTTAAATCGTCTAATGGTGCATGTACTGCCCCTTTAAAAAACTGGACATCGTGAAACATAATTTCACTTCTATCAGCATACATATTGATTAAATCTAAATCAAATTTCGTGTCACCTGAAATAAAAATTCTATCATCAACAAATAATCCATAAGAAATAAACGAAGCCTCCCAACTTTCTTCTTGTTCGGGAATATGATTCGTTCTAAATAAATCAATTTTTATATCTCCAACATTTACTTGCCAAACCTCTCTTGGTTGTTGAACCTTCCATGTCGGACGAATTACATCAAAAAAATCAGAAAATTGTAATTTTTGTCCACCATCTTTACCATGTACTGAAACTTTTGCTTTTTCATTCCATTCTAGTCCACCCTGCAAAGTATGTGTCCACAAAATCCTTTGATAATTTTCATCAATAATCATTTTCAATTTTTTCTTACTCATGATTCTTCTGCCAATATAACGATTCATTAATGCTAACTGTTCTAATCCTCCAACATGATCGGAATGACTATGTGTGGGCAACACTACTTCAATATCTGTTAAAGAAAGTGTAGTTGATGATGCCAAAGCATATGGTGCTGTTGATCCAAAATCAACCATTATGTGAGTATCCCCCTTAATAATCAAAAAATTGGTTTGAAAATGCTTTAAAGCAAATGCGGAACCAGTCCCAATAAAATAGACCTCTAAGTCTCCATTATTTTTTAAATTTTCTTTTCTATTATGAACTATTTCCATTATTTTTTCTCCTATGAAAATTTTTAATTTTTGATACCTTCTAACATTTCAAAATGTTTACCTCTCCCGTTTTTCCACGCTTCCCTAATCTCGTCACTAGAAGATTCATTGAAAAAGTCTTTCAGAACGTTGACATAATCCCTAGTTGTTTGTGATCCACTTTCATATTCTATTGTACACATCAAACAAACAAGATCTTTTCCAGCGGGACCACTAAATCCAATCACTTTATATCCATTGCATTTACTTTCAAATCCAACAGGGATAAGAAAGTGTGGGTCTTCTTTGTATTTCCAAGATTCACTCATCCGTTTTCACCTATTAATTTTTTAATTAACTTGTCAGCTAGTTCGTTAGACTTGGGCATTGTTGCGCTCCTCATATGATGGGCATTTATTTGCCATCGCTTTATTATAATCGTACCATATTTCAACGCCTGAAACTTCATCAGGTGATTCCCCATCAACTACTTCTTCTACCCTTATTATTTAAAAATTCTGAGCATTTGGTAGTAGTTAAATATATCTTTTTGGCTAACTCGTCAACTGCAATTTGTTTGCTAAACTTTCTCATTGCCAAATTCCTTCTTCAATTTTTCGTATTCTTCTCGACGCTTCTGTTCATCCTTAATTTTCTGGTTAGCTGCCCTTGTCGCAGTAGCTTTCTTTGCTATTTCCGCCTTTCTATTCTCTTCTTCAATATACTCCTGCTTTCTTTCATTGAACCGTTTTACAAAAAGATCATTTTTCTCAAACTGATCCCCGCAATTTTCAGGTGTAAGTATAATATGAACTGAAGTTACACCAACTTTCTCCCCATCAAGTTCCTTTCTCAATTCGATGTTGACAACAAATTCAAATGCCTCTTCCTTAGTAGGAAATTCATCAGAAAAATCGCTGTATGCGCTGTATCCATCACGATCTGTATAGCCACGCCAATAGTCAACAGCCCACACAGTATCAAACTTTTCAAGATCCATTTCATTCCTTTCTTGTTAATGTTTAATCAAATTCCAATCAAAAGTTCCAGAAAGTTCAATCGGAGAAATTGCTTCATTTGGATCAAGAAGGTCTAAAACATAATGTTTGGCGTCTAGATCAATGAGACTCACTAACTCGTCAGGATACTTGCTAACATCAATCAAATACTCTTTTCCCTTCAAGTGAAATGTAACTATCTTCTTTTCCATAATATTTCCATTCTTTTATCTGTTTAATTAATCTTCTTTGTATGGAAGAAATTTTCCACACTGCGTACATATATCACCAATATATACTACTCCACCTTTTAATTCTCGCAACAAGTCATAAGCATTTTCGGAGTTGTGTTCTTTAATAATTGCCAATTCGTTCTTTCCCCTAATATCGGTATATCTTGGAGAAAAATTATGTAATTTACCAGATTGTTCACATATATTATCCATCTTTAATTACTCCTTTTATTTTTTTAACAAATAATTTTTCAAAATCAATATCCACCTCAACTAATAAAACTCTATCTTGTCGCACATATGGAGGTCTATTTCTACATTTTTCTAAGGATTTTTCAATAGCAGTAGTAATATTTAACTTATCATCTTCATCCCAATTATTTCCACTCCATGAGACAAAACCACAATCGTCAATAGCGATAGGAATAGTTAACTTATTCATTATTTTTACTGCTCCATTCTTTGTGATGCTTATCACACAAAGTTTTTATCCATCCACCTTTACGCACAACGCCTTTCTCACCGCAAACTTCACAAGTTTTTGAACTAAGCACCTCAGCATAAGATGTAACACCATAATAAAAGCTAGATTTAGATTCAGTTACCTTTAAATATCTTTTATAGGCATAACTATCTAAAACACTTCTTTTTAATTTTCCTATTAATTTAATAAATTTTGGTGATCGCAAATAATAATAACGATTTGCCTTTTCATTATCTATGAATTCTTCTTTAGTTAGTGGTATAACATCATAATATAAACGAAGTGATCCATACTTTTCTTTAATTTGTGCAAATTCAACTTTTTGATACATATCAGGATTATATTCATGCATATTGGTCATTATCTGAGCGGCACAATATATGAGGTCTTTCCACCCATCTTCACATGCACAGCCAAAATACATGCTGCTTTCTGTTGGTGGAAGAGTCGTCTGTCTAAAAATAGATGGAAACTTCTCAACTAATTCTTTTTCTAATCTTTCGTTCATAATATAACCTTTTAAATTATACTTTCAATTGGAATGACAACTTTTTAACAATCCACTGCTTAATCTCTTCTAAAGACATACATACATAACTAGAACCATAATTATATGTATGTAGCTGATATCTTTTGCCATACCAACCATCTCCTTGATTAATCACGTCTAATGACTTAAAAGATATTTGAGTCAACATCTCTTCAAGTGTAAGATTATTTTTGTTCTTAACCATAATTATTTTCCATGAGGAGAGAATTCAACAAGATAATTAAGATTAACTTGTGAGGTTCTATACACGATCATTTCGTTATTCATTACTCCACTTTTATTTCCTTTTGCAAAAGTGGAGTCTGAACCCGGATGTGGCAAACGTGAAGATGGTCCAGATGGAATATAATAGTCGCCCATTGCCATGTCTAATAAAAACATAAAACAATTTGGATCTTTGGACTGACTTCCCCAATATCCAAAAGAATAATTAAGAGCTTTTGTGCTCTGATCAGAAGAGTACACGCCATTACCAAACATTCTTCCAGTAACATGACCAGAACTAGTTGGGGGGATAACCAATCCTCCTTTTAAAATACTCAAAAGATTAGACGACCTTGTTCCATGCCACAATTGCCAAATATTTTTCATCTTAGCGCCATCTTGCTCAAATGCCTGTCTAACAGTATTTATGTCAACAGCGTAGACTTTTTTAACATCTAAATGATTACATGAATGCATAGACTGTTTCGTCTTACCATACATCTTTTTAATATAATCAATTATTTTGCCATCTTCAATTAAATCAAGTTGAACGTTGAAAATTTGTTCCTCTGGAATAACAACAGTCTTCTTAGTTGTTGGTGCAGTACTTGCAGTTACTAAAGACGCTTGAAGTGAATCAACAATTTGCTTCTGACTCTGAACCTTAGACAAATCACTCCAAAAATTTTTCACATTTAATCTTATCCTACCAATATCCTGTGGCACTAACATTAAATAATCATTAGTTAAATCTGACAGATTTTCTGTGTAGCTTCTATTTGCAACAAGATCTCCAATCTGAATCAAAATATTATTTGCTTTATCAATATTGTCTTGATTAACAATCCCAAGTGGAGTAGAAAACAAACCAGTAGTGTCATTAAATGTAATTTTACCACCAGTTGCGGATGAAATATTATGGGCATTGACTCGTGTTAAATAGTCAATTAAATCTGCCACAATTGGATTATTAATTTTAATCTGTTTTTTGGCAATCTCTTGAAGTTTATTTGAAGAAACAGATTTTACTTTAATATCGCTTTTTCCACCTTCAACGACATTAAGTGGTCGATATGCGATCTCTCCATTCCTTCCAGAACGTAATTTCTCTTTAATTTTTGTATCAGCAAAATTTTGCGCACTTGATACACTACCAAAGTTTTTCGTTTTCGATTGTCCACTATCACCAACCCGACCAAACTTTGTGACAACACTTCCATCATCATAAACTTCAATGTACCAAAACTTATTGTTGTTGTTTCTTACGTCGGACTTAATGTACTTTTCTTCTCTCACTAAATTTGCCATTTTTCTTCCCTGTCTGTTATTAATTTAGCCTCAAAATATTATACAATTTTTTAACGATATATTAAGATGTATGTTCAATTAAGAATGTCCGTTACCCTTAATATACAAGGGTTTTATGTAAATATCAAATCGTAATTAAAAATTGTCTTCTACATCTAACATGGGTATGTCTCTTAACTCTTGTTTTTTAACCAACACTCCACAAGGAGTTAGTGATTCTTTAAAATAAAAAGACTTGTAAAATAATGTTTCAAACAAAATTGGAACAGCATTATTATGCATAAAAATTCCATTAATCTTTTTTGTAGACTGATCTAATGAAAATCCTACACAATTAATTTCCATATCGTTTTTTGGAGATAAAATGGTTTGAGTAATTAAATCTCTATCTCTAAAAATGTCCTCTTCTGTAAAAGGTCGATAAAATGTTTTTAAAATAAATGAACAAACTTCTGGCAAAGTTTCAAAAAATAAGCTTTTACCATCTTTTTGTCCCAAATTGAAACCATGTCCATCCACCACAATAGAGATGTCATTAGGCATCCAATTCTTAAATGAAATAATTAAATCACCTGAACAACCTAAAATCTCTTCGTTAGAATTATTTACTGGAAGCGACATACAGAACCATTTTTGCATCTTTTTTAAGCATGCACAACAAGTAACTTTCGACATATCTTCAGTATATTTGACATACTCAACTAAATATTGCTTACAGAATGTTTCTGTAAAATCTACATCTTCTTCAACTCGTACATTATGCTCACTACTAAAATTTTCCATACTCAGTTTTGATATCCACCCAAGATGAACTTTTCCTGATCCAAGGTTATTATAAACCATTGTATTAATATCTAAACCCATTTTTTCTTCTCCTTACAAGTGAACTACCCATTACAATTCTACGCCTATATGTCTTCGACTTTCTAATTCGCATCGTATAATTAACTCCAAACGCCATACTTCCACAAATAATAAATGAAACAAATACATATAGCACTTTATAGGTATATCTGATGTTTACTTTTAAATAATCAAAATCTTTAAATTCCTTTCTTATCCAGTATTTAGGAACATAAGATAACAATTTTTCACCTAACTGTTCAACATTTAAATTTTGACCCAATAACTCAGTTTCTAAAAGAGAATGCAGTGTTGTATTGTCGAGCCAACTGTTGACATGAATCCAAGAAATACTATTATTTTTTAAGCCCATAAAGATAGCTAATTCATTTTTGTTTGTACCTTGCCAAACAGATAAAACTCTGTCAGTCACTGAACGAGAATACTTTTCGCTATCAAACAATAATAACATAATATGTATTTGACATTGGGAACCAATATGTGCGTTCACTTGCCTTAAATATAACTCGTCAGCAGGATTTACTGGACATCCATAAGAGATAATTGAAGACATATTTCCTGTGTCTGCTGGACGTGGAAAGAGTTGAATATCTTCCTCGCTTGGCTCAGAAAAATTAAATGTGTTTTTAGTTGCACGCACCTTGTTCACATATGTATGAATTGATTCGTATGGGTATATTTGATTAATCTTCGATGTCCATGTACAAGCATAAACATTACCTGTAATTGCTATGTCGCCACTTGCAGCACTGCCCTTATTCGTTTTTATAACCTTTTCATTATTCCAAATACTTAACCATTTATTGTAATTGGCTGCATTTGTTGAATGCTTATCACAATACTCATCAATTTTATACCAATATGGTCCGTGTTCTTCTGTTATGTCATAATACTCAGTTTCATAAATTGTATTTCCCTTTGAGTCTGTTCCAACCGCAACTTCTCTTGACTCAGTTTCTAAGGTAGTCCATCTTTCCCAATATTCTACGGAATCAATCCTAGAATTCCAAATTTCATCATATTTAATATGCGAAATTCCAACAAAATACATTAATGTTGAAAACCCAATTAAAAAAACTATTGAAGCAAAACAATATGCATACAGGCACTCTCTGTCTTCCTTTTGCAACCCAAAATAATAAACTCCCAAAGCAATTGACATGATCGATAGAATAATTGGTGAGAAAATAAAAAACATTGTAACGTCTCCTAATTATGATACTTTTTCACATTGAAATATCATCATCAACACCTGATTCAACTGCTTGTTGAGTCTTAGTTGACGTAATCATAACTGGCTCAGGCAACACCTTACTACCAATAAAAACAGAATTTGGCATAATTTCACAATATGTTTTATGAGCTCTCCACATGTCAGCAAGCGTATCCTGTTCTCGCTTTAACATCGCCCGTTGACCTTCGATTGTCGCCATCATAGAAGTAAACACGTCGGTTGGAAGTCCAAGCTGATTTGATGCTTCAGTAGTTGATTTAAATAATCCGCCGCCTTGTCTTCCAGAAGAAAGAGCTTGAATCCCCTGAATAAATGTCTCTTTATAATCAGTGGAAATCTTGTACTTTTGAGAAATGGTTTTCCACATTGTATCATGCGCTGTTTCAATGTGCTTCTTTTTCGCCTCAAAAGTATTACGGAGTCGAACTTCAGTATTGAAAATACTCATAATCCACAGTCCAACACACAAAATAGTGACAACAAGTCCAATCACAACAATTCCAGAAGAAATCATAATCTTATTCATAACTGTTACCTTTTCTTTCGATGTTATTAGTACCATTGATAATATAGAGAAAACATGTAACTTTGCAAGAAAACTAAGTCATTTTTAACAAATCGTTTTTAAATTCTAAATGATTTTTGTTTAGTTTTTTATGCATTCTTCCAAAATACTTCTCTTTTGCATATAGTAGTTTACTTATTGACCTCATTTCTCCCCATAAAACCTCTATGTTGTAGTGCCTGCTGTTTCTTACTCTTCCTAATTTTTCTTTGTGATCTAATAAGTCCTCTTTGAATACAAATCCAGCAATACCAATAGTGGCTTTTTTTGCCAATTGATCTTCTTTATATTTAACATAACTAAATATATAGATGTCTTTATTTAAGGGTATTTCACTACCGTTTTCACTTCTTCGATAAATTAATACACAATTGTTCTTTTGCATTGAGCATTTGACATCAACTAGGTATGTGCCAAATAATATGTCGTATTGGTCGCCGTGTTTTCTATATGTCAAGTCAACTGGCTCACCAAAAACTTTTCCAACTGCCATTTGTCCTAATAACCCTGTACGAATTGGTTTGTAAGGATCGCTTTTAGTGCTTCCACATCCAGTATTGTAAAGAGTTTGTGATTTCTCATTTGTCCACATTAAAGGAGCAGTTTGTTCACATAGACCATACTCATCTCCAGAAATTTCAACTTCAATACAGTCTATTTCTTTATTGTCCCATAACTTCTTTGTTACATAAGGTGTTTCAATAAGTTCAGGCAAATATAAATTTTCCACATCCATTTAATGCCTCTACGTGCGATTTAGGATAAATTAACAATTCTGGCTTAACCCTTGAAATTCTTTTCTCATCAACTTTCAGAGATGTAATGCTATAGTTGACATTAACAACATCAATAATTGCCCAATCATATAGCTTGCGTATTTCTGGACAATCATCATAAGACAAAATCCACGGATTGTTAATTTTCCTTAATACCTGTGATAATTGAAGATGATCGCTATCCGTAAATCCGCATTGATAAAGTTCATTACCCTTATCATAATATGGAGGATCTAGATAAAGAATTGCGTCACTTGGATTTTTAACAACATCAGAAAAATCAAGACAAGTACAACACTCATCTCTTAATGTAAACATTTTAAATTGTCTGTTTAACTTATCAATTTTTTTACAAATATACGATGGTGACCATCGACAATCAATTTTATATTTTGATAATTGATCCTTCCCACCTAATGGACCTCCGGACTTTGTCCCTAACCCAGAATAAGAGATTTGATGAATGGCTAATTTTTTAAACCCAATTTCAACAATATTGAAATTTATATCAATATTTGACAAGTCTTTTTTAAATTGATAAAAAGCTTCAATAGTTGGCTTAAAATGTTTAACCATTGTCTTTAATTCGTTCGGATATTTAATAACAGATGTCCATAGTGATGCAACACCAACATCTTTGTCATTAATCCATATCTTATGCCAATGTGGATTATCATTAATAAAAGTCAAACCAACGCTTCCACCACCGAAAAATGGTTCTCTGTACTCTAATTCGTGTTTATGGGCATAAGCATTTAGGTGAGACGATATTTGATCTTTTATCTTGGATTTTCCACCGGGATATCTAAAAAAAGAAACCATAAAAATTCCTAGATTATGTAATTATTCCTCTTCAATAACACCAATCATATTAAGATCAAGATCGGTCCCGACATTATCAATATGCGCATCTGCTTTTGGATCATTGGTTAATTTACTTCCATTCAATTGTCGTCCACATGGTGTACCGTCTTCAAAACGATACCCGCCTCTGAACAAGTCTGCAAAACTTACTTCAACTAATGTAGACTTCTTCATCAAAATCAGTCCATTAATGCTTCTTGTGCTTTTGTCGAATTTAAAACCATTAACTGAATGAGTGGAGTTTGATGTATCAAAAATATTTTTTGAGAAAATAGTCGTATCACTAATCATATTCTCAGCGGTAAAAGGTTCATAAAAGTCACTGACAATTAGGCGGCAAGCGTCCTTCATCGATTTGACCTTTACAGATTTCTTAGTTGTTTTATCTACAACAAAAATCTTTTTATTTTCAATTGTAACAGAACAGTTATCTGGAATCCAATTTGATAAAGTTCCAATTGCATCCTTATGAACAATAACTGAATTTGAACATGAACCTGTCAAACATTCAACATCATCTGAACTGCAATAGCCAATTCTACGAGCCTTTGCTAAACAAGCGCTACAAGTACATAAATTAAAATCTTCAGTAAACTTGGTGCGATATCGCGAAATACCACATGCCAAATGATCAGATCTAATACATTCATTCGTCAAATTCGCACTACGATTAGCGCCACTAAGGTGTCTCCTAATTTCATTGAATCTACTCTTAGATGGCCAGCCAATATGAGTGACTCCACTATTGTTGGCATTATGAATGAAAGAATGAAGGGTAAGCCCATTAAGTTCGGACATATTATGTTACTCCTTTGTATGACTAGTTTAAATATTATACATCAATGTCAATTATTCTTCAAGAAACTTTTTGATCTTTTTTTCTAAGTTTTTTTATTTTCTCTTCAAAAGGGAACTTAATCTCAGACTTACTAACCCCTCGAAATATTAAATTAATAAATGAGATTATTGATGCTGGCAAATACATAGATGTTTCTGGATCATCTGAAATCAATGTCCCAAGTAAACAACCAACAGTTGATAAAATATTTACAATTATCGTTTTTGATTTCCACCACTCTTTAATCGGATTATGAATAACAACTTCAACGTTATCTGGCTTTTGTTGAATCACAGGTTCATGTTGAATAACAGGTTCATGTTGTATTTCGTCTTCTTTTAAGACAGGTACCGGCAATTTCACTGGTTTATCAGGAATAACTACATTATTAAAGTATGGGTTTTTACAAACGATTATTACATTACCATTTTCAACATCTTTTATAAATTTTTCAACATTTTCCATAGAGGCAGGACCAATCTTAATAACTTCCCACTCAATAGGTATGTCTTCTATTATGGATTTGATTCTCATGAAATCTCTCCTAAAGCAATCAATACTTCGTATTTTCTCTATTTCCTAGTGAAAATCCTGCTCATTGCTTTAATATAGACACTTGATGAATCGTCTTATTATCTATATAATAAACTGTTCCCGACTTGTTGTATAGTTTGGTTGAAGGCGTAAATGGAGGATTATCGATCTTCTTAATATTATTATCTTTAAAAATATCAACCTCATTAACTCCAGAAAGAACCGTAATTCCATTTGGCAATACTGTAAAATTAATTTCAGAATAACTAACATCTGAATCAATACGAACTACATAACCTGTATATTCATTATTAAAAGTAAAACAATACCTATTGTAAGACTTATCTTTTTCACAAAGAACTATACAGATATTTTTCTCACATTTTGCCCCTACAATTCTTGAATTATCTAATTCTGAAAGGTGAATAATTGAGCACTTCCCTTTTTCATATGGAATAATTGCATGTAATTTCTTCATCATTGATTGAAATAAAACACCATCATACATCCTTACTGAATTCTCCATAACATTGCAAACTAATCTAGTATGAACAATAGTCTTACAATTATTAACAAAAAAACTATGTTCAAATAACTTGTTTTGAAAAACTGTATAAACACTTGCGTTTTTTGTCATTAAATCAGTTGCAGAAATTTCATTAACCAATGTTCCATTAGTATCAAAAAAATGAACATAATCATTCACTAATTTTACAACAATTGGATTCATCCCAGCAGTAGAACACAGAACGGTTTTCTTCGCATCAGATATATCAACTGCAAGTTTTGCATTTTCTTTAAAAACACAGTTATCAGAAACTACATACTTAACTCCCATTACTTCTAATAAGTAATTAATAGCGTAGTCACATTCATAATGTATTGACTGTTCAAAAATCGCACTCACAGAGCTTACATTTAAACTAGAAATGATCACTGCAGATAAGTCACCCATTTTCGGAGGACTACACCGCTCATTCTTTGTAAACACAGCTTTAAGCCATTCATAATGGCTTGTTGGAATTATATCTAAAGAATTACACATCCTTGGCAATGTTGATTGAGGATCAAAAATAGAAACCCCATCTTGCATCCGTTGAAGCCATTCTTTTTTATTGTAAGAAGGGTGAGACCCCTTATACGGGTGAATACCTATCCAAAGCTGAAATGATACCACAGCAAAAGCAAACCAATCACTAGCAAAACTCCATTGATTGTTTGTCACTAATGGATCTCTAACTGCATTCATAATTGCGGTAGCTCTAAAAGATGGCGTTTGATAACTGTCAACATCAATAAAAAAGACATCATTATAGCTGTCTGGAACTAGCAAATTTAATTCATTCAAATCCACAATAACACAATTATAACGATGAATAAAATCAATTGTATCTTGAATGATCTGAATTAGTGAATTCACATCTTGTTCTGTAATGTTGTTATTATTTTTGAAAGAATTAGTAAATAACTTGCAAATTGGTTCTGCATTGTGTATAAACGTCATTCCAAAACCAATAGGCGAGTCATTTAAATCATAAACAATCTGTTTAGGAGTAATAATATTACTTCTATCATTTAATAATTGTAATTCTCTGATCTTTTTCTCTGGAATCATTTTCGCAGGATTATGATAAATCTTATATGCAACATCGTTTTTTAAATACACTTCAGCTTCTCCGCCAGAACTGTGATAGTCTTGGTCGGTTAACGTTAATTGACCTATTCCTGATACTTTTATTTTCACGATTTACTCCGAAATAAGTGCAGCAATTGATAAATCATCATAATGACTTATGCTTCTTTTTTTCAAAACATTTAAAAATTTCTTCATTCTTCTTTGGACAAAAACACCAACGTTATTCTTATATGACAACGAGTTTGATAACGCAATATCTTGAAATGAATATTCCTTATTATTCTCATCTAGAAAACTGGAAAACCCATCCGACATGACAGAGATAGTTCTAAAGTTTTCTACTTTAAAACTAGAGAAAATGTACAAATTACTATGGTTATCAGTAGGAATATCAAGCTCTTTATGGTTTATTGTGCAAGCCTCTGTTGTGTCCCCGTACTGACAAATTGTGTGTATTAACTTTCCATCTCCTAAAGATGCATACATCTTATCCCTTGATATGTCTGCAGTGTAAGATAAATAATAAGGAGCGCCACTGGTATAGCTAATAATGTGAAATTCTTTGACTCCATTTTTATATTCGATATGAACTATTCCATCGCCATAACAAAAAACAAAACCCTCTTTACTATTTGCAACAGTAAGCAACAAGGTGCTATCCATTGATAACGCTGGAATAGAATAATAAAATTCGTTCCGTTTAACAAGATGAAATGTCTCTTTTCCTAACTTTTCCTGACAACCATTAAAATATTTTTTTTCAAATGTTGATAAAGATGAAGTAAGTAAACAATTTCTTTTAATACATAAAAAAGCTGCCAATGTTAAACATCTTGCACCAACATCAGTTAAACCTCCAAGCATTTGCGAGCTACTACATCCATCGGCAATAGCCGCCACCCCTATTCCTCCACTCAAAATAGTAGAATAAGCAAAATCTTGACAAACATCATGAGTGTCTCCAATTGTGTAAAAATGATCAGCTTTCATGATAAAATAAATTCCATATCTTTTTTATAAACGTTAGCTTTACTCAATTCATCCAACCATCCATTTAAATAACTATCAGATGAAGGGGGATGAGATTTTAATTCAAATAGCAATGCATCTAACTCATAATAATTATATTTAAAAAATCGCACAATACATTCATAATAATCACAATCATCAAATATGAAAGGACATTCGTAATACTCGCATGTATTGAAATATTGCCAATGATGTCGCCATTCATGCGCTAAAGTTTGTGAGAAATGTTCTTCATTTATTATGTTTGATTCATCTATGAAAATAACACCTTTTGACAGATCAACAATTTCATCTGATAAAAGAATTTGATCTCTTGTAGGATGGTAATAACAACCACTAATTTGGCTGTTATTACCAATTATTATCTCAGGAATACACAAGTCTTTGTCTTTTTTCCAAAGCCAATGAAGATAAGAAAATTTATTCATTGGCTTTGCTCATTAAAAAATCAACATTGAAGACGCAGGACTTGAAGAGCCATTTTGTAATGCCATTGATGTTGTTGAAATACTCCTACTAATATATCCTGCCAACTTAGCTAATGCGTTTTCAGGATGACTATTTGAAAACATTTCTGTCATGTCCACAAATTGGTCTAAAGAAGCTGTATCTTTTAGTGCGTCTAAATACCCCTTTAATACATCATTAGAGTAACCAATACCAATTAAGATAACACATAATGACTCTAAACCTTCCTCGTCTCTTTTGCATTGTTCTAAGAACGTATGGATTGTGCTTGGAGTACATCGTGAACGATTATCTTCACCATCCGTGATAACATAGACTACACCATTTGCAAAATAATCTTGATCAGATAACAGCTTACCATACTCTTGTGTTGCTTCAACAGAAGACTGAATTGCGTCATACAATGCAGTAGCTCCTCGTGGATTCACACTAGTATCATAGTCATTCAAATTAATTGTTTCTAACAACTTAAATCCATGCCGTTCATTAACGTGCTGATTAAATGTTACAAGTCTAACCAAAAGATTCTCACTACGTGGAGACTTTTTGCATGATTCAACAATTGTTTTAATACAATTAGTTAATTCATTTTTGTAAGCTGAAACTGAACTTGAAACATCAAGAACAATAGTTGCTAATGTATATTCACTAGCCCCCAAATCATTAATGTCAACTCCACTAAATTGGAAGTTTGATGGAGTTTGAAGTGACTGTACGTCTTCTGCAAGAATATTACTCATTATTGTTTCCTTTGATTATGCCAAAACTGTAGTAGAATTTGCAACTTTTACACCAAGAGCAGTTGCTTCTTTCAAAAATTCTGCTCCCATATTCTCAAAACCAGTAACACTCGAAGTACAATCCCGAATAATTACCAATTTCTTTACACTCTCTCTTCCAAACTCTGCAATCATATCGTTAACAGTATTTGCCAAGCAATGACTGAGTGCTTGTCCAAGAACCAAAATAACATCCGCTTTATTTTCAATGGAAATCAAATCACTATTTAACAATGTAGTTGGATCGCTAGGATCTGGAACGTCAGCCTTTACTGCACTATAGTGCTCTGTAAATGGATTACTGCCTTTGGTAACAAAATCAATTTTCTTAAACCGATTTCTACTCCATGCACGAACAGCGTTTGAAACGTTCTCTTCTAACGCATATCCATTGCTTCCAATAATACAATGTGGTGGCCAAATACAAAGAGGATAACGCTTATTGTTCTCCAATTGCGTGACATAATCAATTGACCGCTTAATACATGCGGGATGACTTGCCTTCCACTTTCCGTTAACAACATCATCTTTTGTGATAATTGTAAAAGGTGCAGGGTGATTACCATTAGAATCAACCCACCAAACAGGGTGCGCAATATCTACTTCATTGTGGCTGTCCAAAGTAATGTGGATTGCATCGATTTTAGTCTCTAAACGACGAATCATTGCAGCCGTTCGTAAACAATCTTCATCTGCACCAGTAACAAAAAGAGCACCGTTCTTGTTACAAAAATCTTGCTGTGGGTCAATAATCAACATGTGTACATTCATTGTTATTTCTTCTTTCTTGTTTTTGGTTGCTGGTTCCCAAGTAATTTTTGTTTCAATTTCTCACGTTCGTACTTATTCTTGGTTTTATCGTATTCTTCTACTGTTACATTATTGCGAAAATTTTCGCTTTCAAGTCTTGTCTTTAAAAATTCCAAATAATTTTCATATTTTACTTTTTTGCCATTTTTCACAAATCTAAACCTATTTCTTCTGGAATTTCAAGATTTAATACATCTTTCATGCTCTCTTTCCATTTGATTAATGGATGGTCTTTAAAATGCAAATAAATTGAATTCAAATACCATTCACATTCTTGATATTTTTTAATTCGTTCAACTTGCTTCCTATCTTCTTCAGAATTAATATCAACACGTTTATCAATAAAATTCATCATTCCAATCCAAATTGAATTTGTAACATATGGAGACAATTTATTATATGTTCGGATCAAAAATAACCAATCTAAAACTGGTTCCATACTGACACTTGTTTGAAATCCTCGATGAAAAGCGAACTTTAATGCAGTTAATCGTTCTGCAAAAGATGGCGCACCGGGCTCCCAATAAGATAAAATTTCATCGTTATCTGACCCAATAGTAAATCTAAATAAAATTTGATCTTTATACTCTTTTAATGAATCACATAACCGCCAAATGCATTCAATATGTGGCTTACTAACAATTAAAACATTATTTCCAGCTTTCAACATATTTGTTAAAGCAACAATGCAATCATCAATATTCTCTGGAACAATATCGTGCTGAGTTGGAAACATAATTGTTCCATCTTTTTTTGACCATTTCTTTGACAACGCTTTTGGCAATTGTGTTACAGTTTTCCACTCTTCGCTTGTTTTAATTGTTTTAAATCTCTTTAACGCATCACTTCTTGCATAACAATATCGACAATTATGCGTACAACCTCTAGAAATATTAAAACTGTGAGAACTCCACTCTCGTGTTCCAAAAACTTTCTTATTCATCGCATGTCCTTTCTTAACTTTTCTACAATATCATACATTTGTTCGCGTTGTTTTGCAATTTCATGTTTACTAAAACTAATAAATGTCATTTCATATAAACAATGTGCCATTACCTGTTCTTTAGTATGCTCCTGTAATGCCTTGTCATCAATTTCCATTCCAAGCCATTGTTCCCATGGAGTAAATTCTAAGATCTGTGACTCTTCTTTTTCAGGATCATTTTCTCTTTTTGTCCCATTAGTGCCATAAACGTCGGACCCTTTTTTCTCTTTCCAAATGTGTATAACAGTTGTGTTGTAAAGCGGCTGTTGACTTCTTAACTCATTAAGAACATTCACATAATTATCGGAACTTTCTTTTTGAGCTGGATATTCAGAAATAATAGAGGATAAAATGGAATCATTACTTAATGTCTCTAATAATTCGTGTAGTTTCATTGAAAAAATTCCTTTTGAAAAATTTCTTTTAAATTTAATTTTTCCGTAATCCTTTTTGCTCCTAGTTTTTCAAAATATTGTTTAGCAGAAGAACCTTTTCTCATCGCGAACAACGCTCCTAAAGAAATTGAATTCTTTACTTCTGCCTGAATTGCTAAAGCAAAATCTTTTTGATCAGTTAAATGCATATATGATGTCGATAATTGCTCTACTTCAAGTATCACAGAATCATAAACCTTTTCGATATAATCAAAGTATTTTTGATCTTCTGGGAAATACTTTAAGTATTCAGGCTGTTCATTCGTCATAATGAGATTTAAAACATTTTTTGGAGAAATTCCACCATTTTCACGCATATGTGCAATAGCTACAAATGATGGGTTTTTACATTTTATCCTTCGATGTGATCCATTTGGCTGTTCTAAGACTAAGACTACCCCCTCTTCCATCGCAGGGAATTGTTTTACAAAGGATAGAAGGCTTTCGTAGGATTCTACGGAATAGGACTCAGGTACGCCTATATTCATCTTAGAAGCGATTGATTCGAGTTCCTTAAATGATAACTCATCACCATCTTTATGTCTAACTCCAATTAACGACATTAAAGTTGCTGTATATGGAGTGACAACACGATTTTCTGGTCCAGTTAATTCAAAAACAAATGTAAAGTTTTGATTTTTAATGTCTGAATCTAAAAACTCTTTAATTTTTTTAAAACCACTAAAAGATTCAATTATGGCATAAAATGGACGACCAAACATTGTTTCGCCTTCTGCAAATGCCATTTTCCTTGTTGAGTAACACCACTTCATTCCATCCCAATATATTGAAATTAATGTCCCATCAAGCTTTTGAAGAATTTTAGCCTTTGAGATATCAAAATATTCATATTTCACTTCGTCTTGTGAAGCAAATCTTTGAGTTCCAATTGGTAGTCCAGAATCAATAGATTCACCTAAATTATAAAACCTATCAAAAGACCTTGCTAAAACAGACCAATCAGATTTCTTTAAAATTAATGCCCTACATTCATCACAAATTGGATGAAAACGTTGAGAATCAATTTGATTATAATTTAAGACTACACGATCTTCATAATCGTTGACTTGAATGAAAAATTCTTCTTGTAATTTTTGCAATCCATATTTTAAAATATATTCTTGAACTTTTAGCATTTTTCTACCTTTTTAATGTATTCTCTGCCTTCTTTAGTAAGAATCCTGCCCATTGTTGAGTTTTCAATTAATCCGAGTTCTCTAGGTCTAACTTCTAATTCTGATTTAACATTCTTTTCATTCACCATTAACTTAAGAGCAAGATTGGCACACGAAATTGGTTCATGTTGCGCTATCGCATCTAATAACATAACCTCTTCTCTTGTCAGTCCTAAATAATTAATATCAAATATGTCTTTAATTTCATTCCAATCACACTCACACAAGTTCTTAACTTTTTTCAAATCACAATAGCGTTTAATATTTTGACTAAGTAAAAACACATCACGAGCTCTTCCACGACAAGCATAAGCAAGATCATGTAAATTACAACATAATTTAATATCCTCTAAATAATATTGAAGCATCTCAATCACAGTCTCTTCAGAATATGGATAAAAATAAATAGGAATACAACGATTCTTTAAGGGACTAAACATCTCATATGCATCAGTAGTAGCGAAAATCATATTGATAAATTTCATATCATATTCAATTTCAAATCCCTTATATGAAATGACATTGATCCCGCTTTCATTCGGGTTAATTAATGTTAATAAGATAGTTTCTATATCTTTTGACAAACGATGTGACTCGTCCATAAAAAGAGTAGTTTGTCTACCCTCAGCAACAATCATAAGTAAAATTTTTTCGATAAAATCTTTTTTGTCTTTAATCTCTCCACAATTTACCATAACTAAATCTCTGTGAAGATTATGCGCCAATTTAGTCGCTAAATAAGTTTTACCAAGTCCGTGCGACCCAGTAAATAACATTGAAGGAAAAATAGAATTTTGATTATGAGATTGAAGAAAAAACGACAATTTTTTAATAACGGGTGCTTGACCAATTACTCCATCAAATGTACTTTGAATATTTTTGATTTCTTTGTCTCTGACTAAATTAATTGTACATTTTTGATTCATTGTATGTCTCCTAAGTATAAAATAATATACTCTTGAACCAAAGTTAATCAAGTTGATTTTTCAATTAATCTTTTTGACACCTCTTTTACAGCGTCTACGCGCATTTGTCTGATACGTTCTTGAGTGACTCCGTACTTACTAGCCAAATCTTGCAAACGAACTTTGTTCTCTCCATATTTTGACATAATCAATTCAACACTTTTTTCATCCATTTCTGATAATATTTCCTCTAAACATAGGGCAAGATCATTGTGTTCAACTTTTTCATATGGATTTAAAAATGGATCAGACAATATGTTTTCATAAGAAAATTCAATATCTTGACTCCTTTTATTATTAAAAATTTCTGAATTAATAGAAATTGTTGTGACTCTTGCTGCTTCTACTTCTAATAAACGTTTTTCACTAATATTCATTGATTCAGCAATTTCTTCTCTTAGAAGAGTTCCATTATCATCTTTCATCACTTTTTGTAGACGAATCATATCATCCATTACGTTTTGTGGAATAGCTACTGGATAATTTTTTTGCACACATTTAATTATTTTTAATCTAATCCACCAACCGCAATATGCAGCAAATCTGTTTTTTGCATTAATATCATACCGAACTATCGCTTCCATTACGCCTTCTACGCCAGCACCAATTAAATCTTCAATATCAACAGGACATTTTTTTGCAAAATAGTGAGCATATCCAGAAATAAATCTAATGTGACTAAGACATATTTTATCTATTGCGGCTTGCTTTTCTTTCTCATTTGAATTTACACTATTTATGGTTAAAAAAAGTTCTTTTTCGTCTTCTTTCGTTAATGGCGGCAAAGAAGATGTGTTAATATATTTTGATGCGTTCATGTTTTGCATTTTAATGCCTTTGTTTAAAGAAGAACCGCTCCTTCATACTTCCAATCAAATCTAATGGTGCCATCAGGAAAAACAATAATTTGACGAATTTCTTCGTCGTCTTTATTGGTAGTTAAACAGCTTGCCCAACAAACATTTTGACCCTTATAATCATAGACGGTATCACCATGTGCCAATCTCAAAATTGGAGTACAATTATTAACAATCCAATCATTAATGTTTTCTAACTCTTCTTGTGTAAGAGTATTTTCCTGAGTCCATTTTGCCGAATCACTTTCACCAGAGTAATTAATTGGTCTAATGGTTAACTGTTTGACTCGATTCTGCCTACAAAACTCAATCATTTTTTGAATTTCATCTGGATTACAAATTCCATTTTTCATTGCCATACAGCTAATTCTAATTGTAAATCCAACACAATTTAACCTTTTAAACAATTGGATGTGATCAATATACTCTTTGTTTGGAGAATAGATTTTTTTATTAAACGCACGATTATAATGTGCCATTGAAACAGAAACTGTAGTTACACCATTTAAATAAAGTATTTTTAAATCTTCATCGTCCCAATCTTGCGCTAAAGAAATGCCATTTGTTTGTAGTTCAATAAAAGGGAAGCGACCATTAACAACAGATAGAACTTGAAAAAGCTGTTTGTGATATAACGTAGGTTCACCTTTTCCAGTTAACAAAGCTGTTACACAACCAGATCGTTCCGCCAAAAGGCATGCATTTAATAAATTTCTTGAATTTCTTAAATGTCTCTCTTCCATATCACAAGTAGGAGTTTGCTTAGAGATACAAAATGGACAACTTGCATTACAAGCAGTTCCACCAACTAATACGCTCATTGCTTGAATTTTCATAATGTTCTGCCTCCAATTCATATCGTAATATAGATACAATAAGGCAAAATTAGACAATTTCAAGCGCTTTATCTTGGGACTCCAGTAATATGGTCAAAATCAATGTCATCAATATCGATATCTTTATCATTGGACGTTTCTAGAAAAGTATTTTTAGAAACCGTTTCTTCTGGAACATTTCCTCTTGACAATGGAAATCCTTTATTCATGGCGTAATGTGACAAGTCTTGCATTAATTCATGAATATCTGCTACCTCATCTGCTGTTACAGTAATAGTTGCTACAACATAACTACCAACACGAGGACGAAATATGTGTTCTAAATTAACTAACTCAAATTCCATAAAAATTCTTTTTTTTGATATTATACAAGAATCAATTTTTTCATTGGTTTATTTCCGAAAATTCTTCAGTCACTTTTTCCATCTTTTCAATAATCTCATTCAAATTATATGGAAAAAAGTTATTTCCATCTACTCCAACATCCATTGATCTATGTAAAGTAGGAAGGTTTGAGTGACTATGACCAAACAAATGATAACTACCTCTAAACGCCCCTTGCCAAGTTCTTAACGCATAATGAGACAATACTATTCTTTTGTTTTGAAGATATATCGTCCTTATCACTGTCTCATTAGGATCGCATGATCCATAAAAGTTAAATTTATCACTAAATTTCCATTTTTTAAAAGAATTATTTCCAACAATATGACGAAGTGCTGAGTCATGATTTCCAAAAAGAAAAAAATGTTTTCCTTTTAATTCATTTAAAATCTCTATCACATCTTCAACTCTACCTTTATAAGAAAAATCTCCAAGATGGTACACATCATCTTCGTCTTTTACAACTGAATTATGATTATCAATTAAGACATTATGCATGTGTCCCAAAGATTCAAATGGTCTCTTGCAAAGTTTAATAATATTAAAGTGCAGATAATGTTCGTCGCTTGTGAACCAATAATTTTTCATCATCGTGGTATAAATCCTCTTTCAGTTGCGAGCTGAATTAGCTCTAAATATTTATTCACTGCGCCAACCCTATCCCCTTTTAGTGCTAGTAAAAGACAATCTTTTGCAAATGGTAAAAACTGTTTTGCATCAACGTCTAGTTCACTATATTGAACATCTACTTGTTGAATTATGTCATATAATCTATTTATTGCTTTTTTCTTTTTAATACCTTGTGGCATTTGGTCAACGGCAAACGCAACATTAATAAGCCAAGGAATACCATTCATGTAGCGAGAGAAACCACCTAATATCCGATTATGAAAAGAGGATATTTGCTCTTCTCTTTCTACGTCTTGCATAACATATTTAGAATAATTCTCTTCTGGGGCAATATATCTTTTATCTCTTCCAACTAAATTGCCGTGATAACGTATCGCATGTAACACTTCGTGCTCAAAGGAAACTTTAACCATATCTTCTATAGCGTGTAATTTTGTGTTGGCACGTCTTGAATCTCCTGCAATAAATATCCTTGCATCTGAAACAGATATCGGAACGTATACACGAATGATATCTTCATTTTTATAAAAAGCCGCTTGAAAACTTTCGCTCTCATCATATTCAACTAATTTTGAATGGATTTCAACATCAACAGTTAATTGATTTGGCAACTGTGACTCAAGATTATGTATGCTTGTAAATTGATCAAGAATTAACGATAAAGGTTCTGGTGTCCACACTAAAACTTGTGATGGATTGCTAACTATAGAACTAATTCCGTTTGTAAAAAGTTCTCTTAAAACATAATTTAAATACGATTCTAGTTCTGCGTCTAACTCTGAACCCAATTCAAATTTTCGTGCTTCTTTATAAATTTTGTACCACATCTTGCATCTCTTTTAAATAAATTGTGTTTTTTTAAATTACTAAATAAATATCCATCCGGTAACGTGTCTCCCTCTTTAGTTGGACTAAAGTTACCATGTTCATCTTCAAAACCAGCCATATTATCTTTTATAATAAATTTTTTCATACATTTTCCTCTGTTAAAGCATTGACTCTTCTTTGTTTTCTTTCGAACCTTCAAGTTGTGGCGTTTGAGGAAACCTCCTACATGGTAAAATTTCTCTTAATTTAATATAAAAATTTTTGTAGGAAATTGTAGGATCATTTTTTAAAATTTGAGTTGCATAATAACTCATAGCACCCATATTTACTCCGTTTATTCTTGCATCATAACTATATTCAGTTGATTTACATCCTGTAATTAAAACCTCATTCATTCCTTCTTCTGGAACTATGAGGTTTTTCCGAATAGTTGCCGACATCACTCTGAACGCTTCATCATCATCTTCTGGAGGTAAATATCTTGGTTTAGGTGCATCATCTTCGGACATGATATCTAAAAATGAGCGTGTAACTGTTCCTGAATGACATGAATCAGAAATTATTGTCACTTTTGTCTCTTTTTCAAAACCATTTAACAACTGTCTTAACTCGTCATCAATTAATAATTTATCAAACAACACTAATGCTTCATCTCTTTGGTCTTCTTCGTCTCCACTAATATCTCTTATGTTCGTTCCATGTCCTGAAAAAGTTATTACAGCCTTATCTCCTTTTTTTGAAGCGCCAATCAATTTCCTTATTTCTTTAATAACATTTTTATAGGTTGCATTATTGTCTAACAAAATCGACGTTTGATATCCTTGTTGCTTTAATAATGCCTCCCATGCTTTAGCATCATTGACACATCCTCTTAAATCATTTTGTTGACCGGGATAATCATTAATTCCAATATGCAGAGATCGTTTGTTAATTAAAGATTCTGTTATAACTTCTGTTTTTTCAATACATTCTTCTTTTTTAAAAAAAGAAACTATCCAATTCCATAATTTCATAAATAATCTCCTTGTATTTTTAGAAGATTATTTCCATATATGTATTTAATTGACCTTTAATTGTTCTTTTTCCCAAAATAAATTAAGTGCTTTTCTGCAACAACGTTCTTGAAATTGTGCGCCTGTATCTTCGTTACCTTCTTCAATAATATATTCCCACGTCTTTTTGGGAAAATCACATAGAATTCTTGATGCGATTTTATCCCGACCTTGAAAATCGGGAAGGTCAAATTTTATCACTCTATCAATACGTCCGGGTCTTGTAGACATTTCATTTCCAGTTGCAACAACACCAAGAGCAGGATCAATTTTATCCACATAGTTCGTTGTAATAATCTTAAAAATACCATCTGTATTCTCCACGCCGTCAATAGTATTTAAAAAACAATCAAAAGACAGTCCTTGTTTCATTCCTTTGTTGGCAATATTCTTACGTCCATCAAATACTCCATCAATATCTTCAAACAACACAATACAAGGTGAATAATCCATTGCGTCATTCCATGCTTCTGAAAAGTCAACATTAGTCATTGTAGAAAGATCAAACAAAAGAACTGGTAAATTTAATTCTTGACCTAGTGCCCTTACAAATGCTGTTTTTCCAGTACCAGTTTTACCATAAATTTGCCATCCTCTTTTCCATGGAATAGAATGTGACTTAAACCATGTCTCATTATTTCTCCAAAGAAACGCTTCTCTAATCGCTTCATGAGCACTTTCATTTAAAGCTAAAGCGTCCATCGCACCTTGTGGCTTTGGTTGACCTAAATCATCTCTATTCCAGCCAATTGGCTTGTGAACTTCTTTAAATGAAGTTTCATAATAGTCTCCATCATCATCCCACTCTCCATTAGTCGGAGTCTCTGTTTTGTCATGAGATTGGGAAGTGCCTATCATCTCTTTGCCAATTGACCCATATTTTCTGATAACCCTGAATCGATCTCCATCAACCCAATTCTCTTCTCTTTGAATTGCATTAAATTTATTAATTGCTTCTATTAGGAGAGTGTCTTTATTGTACATACCACGCAAAAATGTGATTTTAAAACTCCCCTCACTAGAAATTACAAGAGGTTTCCAGTTTCTCCACCAAATAGTTGCTTCACGAGGAATTTTCTCAAACCCAACCATCTGATTACGTTGTTTAGGTCTAACGTATTCATTTTTACCAGTTATTTCTTTAACGCCAATTGTAGAACACTTAAATTCAGATTGCAGAAGCATTTGAACAGCTCTTTTAGCCTGCCCACGAATAATCACTCGAATAAAAATTAGAGAATAAATTTTAGAGAAAAAGGTTTTAACATAACTCCATGACGTTGTTAGAATACCAATAATCGCTGCTCCACCAACGAACTTTCCAGCGGTTAATCCTGCAAACATATTTTTTACTCCTTAATATATAAAGTTATCTCCTCTTGCAATTGCTCCAAGATATCCAGAATGGTGATATGTACCGTATTGTTCTTTAGTAAGTCCTATACTTTCAGACGCAACTAATGCAAGAGAGTCAGTTATTGCAATCATTGTTAATATAGAAGAGGTTGGCGCTAATCCAAGGTCTCCTGCTTCTTTTATAATACCCATATCCAAACAAATATCTGCCTTTTCTCGTATTGGGCTATCAATATGAGAAGTGATTCCAATAACTTTGCTCACACAAATATTTCTTGCGAGTTGAATCGTTTCAAGTACTTCGCGAGTTTTTCCAGAAGTTGAAGCAACAAATAAAATGTCAGAATTGACAATTACCCCAAGATCACCATGTGATGCCTCGCCGGGGTGAAGATAACATGAAGGAAATCCCAACGAACACAGTGTTGATGAAAATTTTCTCATTGCAATACCTGCTTTACCCATGCCAGTTGTAATCACTTTACCCTTAACTTGGATCAATGCATTAACTGCTAATGAAAATCCTTGATTAATTTTGATATTATTAATTGTTGATGCAAATGAGCTAAGTAATTCTAGTGCTCTTTGCTCTTTTTGTAAGTCATTAAAACAGCAATCCCTCTTCATTGTTTTCATCTTCTTCACCATCTTTGCCTTCTTTAGGATCTTCCTTGCCCTTATTATACAAATAATCGTCGTGCTGCCCAAGGTAGCTAGAAAGATCAGGGAAATTTTTAGAATCTTTGTTAAGTTTAGATTTATCCAAACTTCCTTTTAACAATGTATCCAATAAAGTTAATGCTTGTTTTCCAATAAGTGCTGCATCTTCATCATTCTTTTCTCTTTTCTCATAACTTTCAATTAAATTATTTAGATTTTCATCACTTAATTCTTTTCTCTCGTTATCCCCTTGAAATAATGCTGCATTTCTTGACACAATATCATCCTCAAGATCAATTAAGGTCACTTCACCAGTACGAATTAAGTTTTTAAAGTAATTAAATTTTCTCATAACAGAAATTGAAAACTTCTGAACCTCGTCAGATGAATCAAAAACTGGTATTAATCCGTTACTTACATCATAATTCGCAAGCTCTAAAAGAACTTTATCAATTCTCTTGGCTTGCTCTAATGTTAATTTAAAATTTTTCATTTTTTCTCCTAGACACTAAATAAGACTTCAGATTTCATGACTATATTAGTGATATTATAATATTTAAAATATTCAAATAGTTTATCCTTACATTGCTTTCCAGAACATATCTCTGGTAAATCACTAATCTCACAATCCATTTTCTTCAATGAGTATGCCAAAGCTACTCTTTCAGAAAAAAGCAATGCCATTAATTCTCGCTTAGAAATTTTAATTTTCTTATTATGAAAAGCATCCAGTAAACCTAAATAAGGCATATCTGAATAAATTTGTGGATATAGGTAAGTCCCTTTGTCTGTTGTAAATCTCATATATTCTTCAAATAAATTACCCGGCACGTCTTCGAACTTAGGATAGAGATTAATTTCCTTACTATATCTTTTTACAATAGAATCTAATACTCCCTGATATGTGCCATACTTTTTAATTTCTGCAATAGCTGTTTTTTCACCCCATCCCGGAATGCCATGTATATTATCTCCAACATCTCCCATTAATGCACCAACGTGAACATGCTGTTCAGGAGTTATGCCCTCATCTTCAAATAAAGACGATTTTGTGACATATTTATTCTTCATACCATCCCAAATTGTAACATTATCATCCAATAATTGATAAAAATCTCTATCAGATGTAACAATTACAACTAAATTAGAGTCTTTTAATAAATGACAATATGATGCAATAACATCATCAGCTTCATAATCATCTAGACGAATTTGTGGAATTCCAGTTGCTCCTAACGCTCGTTTTAAATAATCACCTTGAGCATACCAATCACGTAAAGGTTTTGGTAAATCATCTTTCTGTCTATTCGATTTATATTCAGATGGAATAATTTGTTTTTGTGTTGCAGAAATAGATTCATTCATCCTTCGTTTTGACTTACCATCCCATACAACAAGGAACTGATGGTCTTTAAACTTTTCCTTTAAATTCAATAATGAATTGAAGAAACCATAATGAGCACCAGTTGGCTCCCCGCTATCACTTCTCATTGACTCATTTGCAAAAGCTGAACGAATAGCTAAATTATTTCCGTCAATTAACAAATATTTCATTTTTCTTCCTTTTGTTTTTTTGCCCATTGATGAACACATTCTTTAACTCTCTTATCTAAACTAACGAGATTTTTTTCGACCCTTAATTGCTGAAGACTTTTAATTGCCCCCTCTGAACACTGATTTTGATACATAATCATACGCCTTGATTGTAAGTAAGGAATTCCTCCTTTCGGAAAATTTGAATCAACATAAGTTAACCAAAGAATTGGGGCATACAGCTTAACATTAAAGGCTGATTTAATGTTAATATTACACCAATAATCTCTACAAATCTCTGGCATATATGGAGAGAACAATGCTGGCCAAATAGGTGAAATTAGACAACGTTTTACTTGTTTAGTTTTAAATTCAATTGGTATTCCAAAACTTTCTAATGCACTTAACGCATACCTGCTATATTTTGCATAAGTTAATTTGGTTGAAGATTGCACATAATGAGTACCTGTAGCTAAAACTCCTGCAAGATACGATATTGTTGTTCGATCAGCTTTTAAATAAAACGCAGGACAAAATGACCAACGATAAGGTTGTTTAATTTTATTAGTATTTACAGCTCGAACTACTTTTCCTACAAATGGAGAAGTCTCAATAATATCAACAAGAAATTCATTACAAAACCATCTAAAACTTGGAAATTTCTTTTTAGCCCATGTCATTTTTCCACAACATGTTAAACCGTGTAAAAAATCTGCATTCCAAATATCGTCTTCATACGTTATATGATTATGAATACACCATTTCAAATTGTCAAGATATATGTTTTGTGTTTGTAATGAATAAAGAGTTGAGGGTTCATCGTCACCCTCCCAATATTGCTCAATTAATTCGTTACAATTTGGAATATTTCGAATCTCTAATCCATGGAAAAGAACAACTTTTGAAGCGGCTTTGCACAAGTAAAATAATCTTTTCTGTTTTTCTGCGTCTTTATCAATTAATCTAACTGTCATATGTCTATCTCTGGGTCAAAATCTAAAATATCTTTTACTAAATAAACATCTTTGTTCATTAAGCTCATTCTATTGACTGTGTCCATTGTCCCTTTACAATTTTCTTTATCTTCAGTTACAACAGCAATAACACAATCTGAAACATCAGCGATTATTGCATTCCTTTGAAAACCAGCACGTTTTCCATATTTCCCCCAATCAGGTTTTATGACCTCAATTTGTATATTTAATTCTTTTGCTATAATTTCCGCAAACCTATCGCCGCCTTGTGGACAACCACCAGAAACGATCATATCACCTTCTTCATAAATTGACATAAAAACGTGTTTGCAGCAACGCAAATCGTAAGGTGAGTTACGCTTTCTGGCACCTATAATTGCAATCTTCTTCATCGTACTTCATACGCTTCTTTAACAGAATTAATCATATATGGTTCTCCCATCTCTTTCCCAGAATTATCTGACAATTTAACACAATTCACATAATTACATCGTGTTAATTTCATGACGATATTTAATGCATTCAATCCAACATCATTTGACAGGTTTGTCCCAATTCCAAAACTAATTTTAATTTTACCTTGAAACTCTTTAAAAATAGAAATTGCCTTGTCAATATCAAGTCCATCAGAAAAAACGATAGTCTTTGTTAATGGATCAATTCCTAACGAAATATAATGGTTAATAATTTTATACCCAAAGATAATAGGATCTCCGCTATCATGACGAACTCCATCATAGCTATTTGCCAATATAAAGGTAAAATCTCTTAAAAAAGCATCTGTTGTAAATGTATCTGACAACGCGATTCCAAGCCGGTTCCCATATTCTTGTTGCCACACATGTAATGCTCTGCCTTGTGCTTTTTCAATTCTTTCAACAAATCCAAGATGTGCCATTGTCCATTCATGTGCTACTGTTCCAATTGGCTTTAAACCATATTTCTTTGCCAAATATACATTAGACGTACCAATGATATTTTTACAATTCAACTTAAGAACAGAAACAACACTTTCCTGCCAATGCTTGGAAAATCGTCTACGAGTACCAAATTCAGCAAAAACTAAATCAGGATATTCCTTCAATTTTTCAATCTTTTTCAACAATCTTTTATGTCCTTCGTCTTTATAATCAATTCCAGAATTCGCTTTTGAAATTTTATCAAAATATATTTCATTAACGATTGCCAATACATAAACTTCAAACAGATTTACTTCAAAAGCCCCCTTAACAGTAATAACTAATTCATCATTAATATTTTCTACGATTACGTCAGGTCTAAAAAAGAATTCATTGCGAAGATAATCGACAAAGTCTTTTTTAAAGAAACCCAAAGACAACAAGTAATCTGCCTCGTCATCAGTAATTTTTAATTTATAAAGGTAATCTAATTGTTGAAGAATCTCTTCTGATAAAAATCCAAGTTTAACTCCCTTATTTCGACACGTAAATTTCCAGCACATTTGTGAATAAGGATATTGATCCCAAAATGCTTGAAGCATGGTCAACTTGTATAAGTCAGTGTCAAGAAAAGAAGTGATAATTTGGGCATTCATTTGTTACCTCTGTATACTTATGAAATCTCTATCTTTGTTTCCTCTTAACTAGTATAGCAGCTTTACTCGTTTTTTCAACAACCTAATGCCGTTTTAAATCCCCTATTATTAACAATAAAATTATTACTAGACACAATGTGTTGTTTTTCGCCAGTATTATCCTTTAAAAGATAATATTTGTCAGCAATTAATAATGAATTTTTTCTTGAAAAACCTTTCTTATAAAAACGATAAGCATAACTTGGAATTACTAATTTTGAACGTAACTTGACAAGTTCATTATGTAATACTTCGTCTTCTCCAAAGAAAACACGGCTGTTACTTTTTTTCTCTCCGCTTTTAATTTTACCAAATTTTGGTATTATTCCATACACTATAAGAAAATTTTCTATTTCTATTTCTGCATCAAGGATTAATTCTCCACAATAGTCATGTTCTATTTCACTCCAATCAGCCTCTGTTAAATATCCAACATTAACGCTTTTATCACCATAAGAAACCCATGCAAACTTAGCTATAATTTTCATAAATTCTTGTCCTTCTCAGAAAAACCAAATACATCCATTACGTCATCCCTAATGATATTCGCAACTGGTTCTGATCCAAACCCTGCTGGACCATCATGCCAAACACTTAGATTGTGATGACTATCTTCTGAAGCTAAAGACTTTTGAATAACTTTTTGTAAATCATATAAAATTTTGACTCCATCTGAGGTCTGCGCAACGCCTTTACTCGCACCATCATATAAATTAAAATATTTTTCTTTTATATCGTCAAGATCAACTCTTAAGTTCTTTAGTTGTTCTAAACTCAGGTCTTTAAATTCGTTCTCTAATACACGACAAATAATTTCTAACTGACAAGCAGAAATTCTTGTATGTGTGTCAATAGCTTTTTCAACTAACCGTAACTGTTTCTTAGACAAATTTAGAATATATCTCATTTTTTCCTCATGCAATCATTAAGCGAAAATCATCTTCTGAAATAATTGTATTACCGTTCGCTTTTGCTTTTTGAAATTTATTTCCATTTTCTTCTCCGTCCCACACCAAGATGGTATCTTTACCAACTGATCCACATTTTCCACCATTTTCAACAACTAACTTCTGCAAATCAGTTCTTGGAATAGAAAAAGACCCTGTAAAACAAAACTTTTTATCCTTTAACTTATCACTAGTTGCCTGAATAACTTTAACCTTCACATACTTTAACAGCGTCGAAATTTCTTTTCTTGATTTCTTCCATCCATCAATGAAATTCTTGGCTTTTATTGGTCCAAAACCCGGAATTACTTCTACTTCAGCAACTGTTAATTTATCAATTTCTTCAATTGACGAAGCAATATCCACAATGTCCTTTGCCATACTTCCGATTTTTGCAATACCAAGTGCCTCAATAAATGTATGCAATGGTATTTCATTAACAGATTTAACACTTGTAATAATATTTTCATAACTTTTTTCACCAAAAAATTCTTTAAGATAAGCATACTTTCTAAATGGATGCTCTGAACGCCTATCATAATCAAGCATGTAGTACATCTCATCAAGTGATGAAATAATTGGTTTTCCTTCCCATTCTAAAACATCTGGATCGGTTAGTTTTGACAATGTACCCTTACCGATTCCTTTTACTCCAATCTTTTTAAACCAATTTTCAATTTTTGCATTTAATTGCGCCAAACAATCATAGTTATCACACATTAAATGCGTTTTCGTATCATTCCAAAAAAGTAATTGTCCACAAGATGGACAATGAGTTGGAATTTCAACATCTTTGTCTCCAACCTTAGTTACTTTAATAACTTGTGGAATAATGTCACCTTTTTTAGCAATAATAACCTGACTTCCAAGTCTAATTTTCCCTGTAAGAAGAGCACCATAGTTATGCAAAGAAACGCGAGAAATCATTGCACCACCCAATTCGACTGGTGCTACAATTCCAACCGGAACAATAACTCCAGTACGACCAACGTTAGCTTCAATTTTAATAATTGGTGTTGGCGCAGACTCTTCAGGAGGAAACTTAATTGCACGATTTGCTTTTGGTTTTCTTCCATTTGCAACTGAACCCATTGACTCTGCTTTTTTGACATTATCAAGTTTAACCACAACTCCGTCAATATCATAAGGCAAAGTGGCTCTAGAAATTGATTCCATATAAATCTTTGCCGCCCTAACAACTTCTGTTGCAGACAATCCGCGTTTTGTCCATTTACTTGAACTACGCAACGTAGAAAACCCATTCTTCTCTAAAAATTCCATTTTTTCACGTTCGGTAGAAAAATCTTTTTGAACGATTTCATAAGCTACAAAATCCAATTCACGCTCTTTTGTCACTTCGACATCAAGTTGATTAATTGAGCCAGATGCAAAATTTCTTGGATTTTTAAATCTTCCACCAACAGAAGTATGCCATTTCTTATAAAAATCTTGTCTATTTTTATAACATTCTCCACGTATTTCAACAACACCATCATAAGCAATAGTCTTTTTTACGCCACAAACATGAACAGCGTTCTTTGTTACATCAATACCAGCAACTCCATTCCCTCGTGTTAATGCCTGAACAAGTTGATGATTCTCATATGTTAAACCAAGTGATAAACCATCAATTTTATGTTCCAATAAAAAAGACAAATTGTCAAAATTAGAATAGGTAGCAATAAGCCACTTGTCAAATTGCTCAATATCTAGACTCTTACTTAAACTACCCATTAAAACTTTATGTTTAACGGTTGTTCCATACAAGTGGTCTTCGAGTCCACCGACTTCATTTAAGAAATCATTGTCGGGATCATGCTTCTCTAAATAATCACAAACAGCATAATATTCTCTATCATATTCTGCGTCTGATATTGGTGATTGACCTGTCTCATAAACATTCGCGCAATGACGCAAAAACTCAATACGTTTTTCAATTGAAAGAGTTTGATCAACTGCCGTTAATTTTGTAATATCAATCATTTTTATGTCCTTATAGTGTGAATTAAATTTGGAATACCAGTTTTTCTAACATATAGCTGCTTAGTATCTTGCCAATCTTCAAAAATTTCCTCTTCTCTTAATTCTTGATCGTATTTGCCAAGCATTAAATTTTTCAATAACGCATAAACTTGTTCATCTGTTTGTGCTTTTCTCTCTTCTTCAATATCAATAAAATCTAAAAAACGTATATCGTCAGTTATTATCTGTTGTGTTGAATTATAAACATTAGCAGTAAAATTTGACCATTCTAACCAAGTAGAATATGACAAAAAATTATCTGGCATTCTATCTAATGCGACAATAGTTAATTCCATTGTTATAATCCTTTCTCTGCGTTTAGCTTACTCACCGCGCACTATCGCAATCACCATGCACAGAGGACAGAACGCGAAGTTGATTACAGCAACAAGCGGAACGCGCCACCATGACCAACCATGGAGTTTGATTTGACGGCGAACTGCATAGCACGCCCACAGCAAGAAAATCAAAACAAGAGTCTTCATTTTCGCTCACCTTTCGCGCTATCTGATGAAAGCCGCAACGACCATTTTTTGTCAAAATCAAGCTTACTTTCTATCCATAATATAGTCTTGAAGCAGATAATCCTCTTCAACCACCTAAATTTTTATTTTAATCAAATAGAGACATCCATCCACAAATAGCTGCAACAATTTTATCAACGTCCTTTTCTTCTTCCTCAAAACGGCAAGCAACAATTCC